>MDTG01192849.1_pt1 | contig 28031 bp, 12 predicted proteins | sample 811421 | NCBI WGS metagenome assembly MDTG01 (sample SAMN05326645, study PRJNA326480) | marine metagenome | isolation source: seawater | place: Pacific Ocean: South East | collected 2011
AACCAATTATTTTAAGCTTATAATTTTTTGGATTTATAGGTTTTTTCTTTCCAAAAATCTTAAAATCTTTTCTAAATGAATTAGAACTCACAAAATCTATAACAGAATTTTCATCTGTATGTGCAAAAATATACCAATCTCCAATATAACTTACATCATATTCATGAAGTTTATTACCATTCATCCAAAAGCGTACTTTGGAAGATGCTTTATCAACTATAATCTGAAGTAAATTATTGTTAAAATAATATGAGTCACTTGATATAATTTTTTCACCAGAAGCATCTTTTACAAAACAATTAGACCCATTTGCTTGAAATTTGAATTCTTCTATTACTTCATCATTACTTGTTTGACTTGAACCAGTAGAATATTGCCCAATCCCACTACCACTACCACTTAAAACTATGTTCGATTTGCTACTCCTTAGACCAACAGTCCAATTATTACCATTTTTAACTGTAAAGCTTACCTGATTATGTATATTTGTGTTGCTTTCAAAATAATTACTACTATTATTTCCTTGATTGTCTGAATTTTTTGGATATATTATTTTTCTTTCATTATCCCAAATATATGTTAAATTGGTATGTTGCTCATTTTGCGAAATTTCTAATTCACCTACACTTGTTATTTTAATTTCATTAATTGTTGCTGGTTGAGATAATTCTAATTCTAAATATTCACCATAATTGCCTAAATTATCTTCAACTTTCCAATCTTCTTCAGTTTCTATTCCAATATACTGAATTTCTACTATTTTACAAGAAGATGAATTAACTGTTTTATTTATTAATAAATTGAAATGTTTGTAAGAAGAAGAAATAGAAGTTAATTGATACAAAGTTCCATTTCTATTATATAAACTATTACTAAGTCCAGCTGGATTAGCATTCTCAATACTTAACAACTCTTCCCATTGATGATTTGAATTTGGTATACCCAAATCGTTACTACCATAAACTTTAAAATCACATGGAGCTGAGTCTAAATTTTCATTATCTGCAACAATTATAATTCCCCATAACACTATACTTTTTGGTAATTCATAAGAAATCCATTCCCCAGATTCCAAAATTCCACCAGAACCATCTTGACTTGAATAATAATAGGAACTATATTGACTTTGAGTTATTAAATCTGAAGTTACTAATGGAAGTTCTACTGTATTTGCGATTGAATTCGCATAATCCCGTGTATTATCATTATCTCCAAAACTACCAGTAGATAATATATTAGTAATATGATCCTCATATAATTTGAAACTATCAATCTGTGTTCCTGTATCTAAATTTGTAACAACAATTTCCATACCTAAAAAGCGGGTGCCAAAATTATTCATTCCAATACTTATACTGGGACTGGTTGTAGATATATCAAAAGTGACACTATATCCTGCAACTGTGTTAGTAGTGTTTGTACCGTTAAATATATCCCTTTCAGCCCATCCCCTGGCGACAAAATAACCGTCTGGATCTGTGGTAACATTTGTAACAGATATTGGATTGTTATGTATATCTGTAACGTTAATAGTTTTAAAACTTATAGGGTTACCAAGACCCCCAAATCTTGAATCTCTTGTAATAGATATTCGGATGTTTGTAGCATCTATACCAACGAATGTATTTGAAGATTCCCAAATAGTATCATTATTTCCATCAAAAACATGAAAAGAGGAAGAAGGATTTGTAGATGAAAAACAAAAATTTAAGCCATGTTCACTATTTTGCGAATTACTTGCCATTTTTACATAAGGATATTGTCTGGCATAAACAATTATTTGATCACCAATATTCCAATCATGGTTAGTTATTAACGAACCAGTCTCTTCATGATAACGACCATATAAATAATCTATCGAATTTGGATTTATAACTACAATAGATCCTTGCCTTATTTCTTGATTATTTCTTACTTGTCTTATCCAATAAATATTTCTATTATTATTTTCGTCAGATGTGGCAAAGGCGTCAAAGGTTGATATCAATTCACTTCTATTTTCAATTTTGAAATATCTTCCACTATTGCCTATTGTAAGTGAATTCTCATAATTATTTGTAAATCTTGTATATAAATAATCAATTCCACTTGAATCAATTATTTGATTATATATATTAAAATCTGTTATTATAGAACCTGGACTTGAATAACTTAAATCCCTTTTTGTACCACAAATTAGTTTAATTTCACTAATTTCTAAATTATAATAACCTTGATTATTAGTAAATATTAATCCATAATATTTGTATTTATCAATTTTATCAAAAATAAAATATTTACCATCATTAGTAATATTAGTATTTTCCTCATTGTAAATAATATCCCAATTTTCAGTATTATTATTTCTTGCATAAATCTTGAATTCTTCTGAAGGCATACATAAAAATTTTATATCTTCAATTTCTACAACTGTTGCCGCAAAATCATTAGCAATATTAAGTTCTTCTATTACCAAAGCAAAAGATGAATAAGCTTTTTCCGTAGGACTATCTAACTCCCATGTAGTTCCACCTTCGGGTATTGTTCCGGGTATTGTATTATTTTGTGCAATTAATTCTTCCCAATGACTGGAATTTGTTTTTCCATAAACTTTCCATTTTTTGGGAGAAAATTGTTCACCATTTGAACTTCTACTTATTTTTATTCCTTTTAATTTACGAGAATAAGGCATATTGAAAATAATATATTCACCATCAGCAGTAGCATTACCACTGGAATCAATTCCCAAGTTAGTAACTTCTCCTTCTGTATTGGGAAAGCCATTTATATATGAATTTAATGCACTTGTCCAAATAAATCTGCTAATTGCACTACTTGCATCATCATTAAACACGTATTCCGGTTTGAAATAAATAATTTGTTCACCTTGAAAATAATCTCTTTGACTTGATGCAGAACAAGAATAATAATTATTTTGTATATTCCATAAACTTAATTCTTCTACATAAGAAGGATCAGTATTAGAATCTGAATCTAAGGTGGCTTGTGTTGGTTCATTATAAACACCTTCTAATGAATTTTTTTTGATAAAAATACCAGTTAATGATTCTTGGCTATCAAATTCCATTATTAAATATTCTCCAGAATGGTCACCTAGTTTTGAAATTCCTTCATAAATACCAGATTCTCTTTTATAATTTTTTGAATCTTGATCATTATTTTCGGTAGTTAACCATAATGTATTACTATTATTATCAAAAGCATTTACTGGATTTCCAGAAGAAGCAAAAACATATTTTGGATTTTTGTAATTTAATAGATCAAATTTATTGATATTTTTCAAATAATTAGTATTCAAACCACCTATGGTTATATAATCAATATTCCCAATTGAATTTGAACTTACACTATTTTCATTTGATATTGAAGCTAATATATTTTGTCCATCACAAATCATCGAAACATCATTATTAATAGTATCTATGATAAATACAAAATGTGTTTGTATTCCAATATTCAGAGGCAATATTGAATTTCTCCAAGTAAGTATATTATTACTGTTTTCTTCTTTTATCCAAGAAAATAATAATGATAATTCATTTTCGGAGTTAAATTCTAACTCTAATTTAAAATTATTTTTTTGACTAGAGTCTATAATATTGAATATTGTACATGGACTTAATGGATTAACAAGTGTTGCGACTAATTCAATTGAAATATTATTCGAATTAATTTCATCTAATATATTTGATTTTATTCTTATTGGACTAGTATTTTCATTAAAAACATATGGGAAAAATATTGAACTGTTTGTTCCTTCTAGTTCTAAATTTAAATCTAAAAAATCAACAAAATAAAAACTAATATTTGCTATAAATGCTGTTTGGTGTGGCTCGTGATCCGGGATGACATCTGCGAGAACGCCACTTGCATCAATAATGTTTGTAAATTTTAAATTATAATCACCAGATTCTGTAATATCATAACTATATGATAATTCTGCAAATTCGTGTGTATTTAGTATATGTGTTTCAGTAGTATTGTTGAATTCTATTGTGATTGGCACTTCTCCGTTGTTCAACCTTCTTGCACATAAAAATTTGAGTATATATTTACCTGGGGTATCAATAGATATAATTTGACTAATCCATGAATTATATCCTTGTATTCCTATAAAATATGGTATTTCAGAATCAAGTCCAGTTGGGTGATTCCAAGGCGCTAATCCATCTTCATTATTATTAATTAAATTAACTCTAGGTCTCCCGTAAGCCCCGGAGCCATCGTTATATTCATTCACAACCCAGTCTTCATCAAACACAACATCCATAATTCCCCAGTTTACCCATGAGTGAGAGTTATCTCCTTTGTCATTATATCCGTCATAAAATTTTGGATTTGTTATTAAATCAATATCATTTATAACATTAGTTGAATTAGTTGATTCTTCTGGTAAATTAATAGGTATTAATTCTAAAGAAGGTAATATTGTTGGCTTTTTTGTATATACTCCATCTATATTCAAAACTAACTCACTTATACTACTTTTTTCGCCTTTAATTGCTCCATATAAATACCAATTTCCAGTATTCTCTATATTTATAGTATTATCTTTTCTCTTAAACTGGATTTTCTGACTATGCTTGTCTAAATTTGTTAAACTTGCTTGTAAAGTCCCATTTTTTTGTATTTTTATTTCTCTACCTCCTTTATTAGGAATATTTCCTACAAAATTTTCGTCATATAGAGATACATTCTCAAATTGAATGCTACCTATATTTGGATTTATATTACAGATTCTATCATAAGATGAATAATGACTTGTCCATCCGATTACTTCTTTTTCATTAGAATCCATATTCAAAAGAGTAACTAGAGAATAAACAGAATCCCAATTTTCAAGTATTTTATTTGTTAATAATAAAAATATTTCTCCATTATTTGCTTCAAAATTCCAAGATATAGTACATTCATTTGGTAAAGGATTTTTGTAATAAAATCTATACAATTCTTCTGATTTGTCTTCATCAAAGTCTTTATTATAGAATATTTTAGTACCAATTTCTGTTTTTTCAAAATTTAAATATGAACTACTATTTTTAGACAAATATTCAAAATCATTCAAAGAAAAAAAATTATCTCCTTTATTATATCTATTTGGGCTACTTTTCCACAGTGTATTAGGATTTCCATCAAAAGCGTAATATGGATATGACTGAATAATTTTGCTAAATTTATCACTTTTTATAAAACTATATACATTATCAGATAATGTTACATTTTTTGAATAATATAAATTTATAAATTCATATTGATTAGATATATTTGAACCATTTTCAAGTTTTATAAACCTACTTGTATTCAATATATTATTTCCCAATTGTGTTATTTTACACATTCTCAATCCCCCTCCTTGTTCAGAAGGTATATTATATCCAATAATAATATTTTTATCAAAATCTAATACCCAATGACTAATAACATTTTTTTCTATAGATTCTTCATTATTATATGTAATCGGTCTAAATTCTAATTCTCCAATATTAATAAAATTACCTGAATCAAATAATATTTCTTCAAAATAATTAAAATTTGAGGAACTTCTTACTATATATGAATCGTTTTTATTAGTATTTAAATTAATATTTGGATGTTTTTTAAATTCCGAATTAATTTGTGGTAAAAATATATTAACTAATTGATTTTTTTTGCTATTCAATAAATTAGCATATCCCTTATAAGAAGATATTGATGAAGGACTAAGTTCTGTTGTCAAAACCTTATTATTATAAAGGCTGTTTTTTGTTTCCCAAAAAGTATATAAATCAATATCTAATACGTTTTCTGGTTTATTTGTGCCATTAAACGACGACCAATATAAATTGTAACTTGTATTAAACAATGGTATTTTTTTTGATTTATATCCTCTAAAAGGTACTATTCTTGTAGTATTTTGTATATTTTCACCAATATTAGTAATTTTTATCATAATTAAATTATTGTCTAATTCAGTCGATATTATATTATTACCATATAAATCATCATAACAAAGATGTTTTATTGGATTATTTATAATACTACCATATTTGGTATTATCATCCATAATTTCACCATTATACTCAAACTCACTTGTGTAAAAAGATTTTAAATTACTTAATTCTTGTATTCTAACATCACTTATAATTATATGTTTATCTTCTTCACTAACTAATTCTATTTGAACAGTTAAAGGTTCTATAAAATCAAATTTAGTTACATCTGGTAAAATATTTCTTAAATTCAAAAAATTACTTAGTAATTTTAAATCACCTTCTATCCTATTACGACGGCTGGGTTTTATACTAAAAATACGAGGCCCTTCACATCCCTCAAGTATCCAATGAACTTTTATTGAAACTGATATATTATCATCATTCCAATTTTTAAATTTAGTTAACACATTTTGTCTGTTTAATCTTATAAAGTTGAATTTATTAGGATATTTTTCTAATTCATCTAAAGTTGCATCTGAAAATGGCGGTATTATTGTTCTTTCATTCATAAAAGTTGCAAGTGCACTTCTGTCACCTAATATATTTATTTCACTACCATAAAATCCATCTAATATCCAATGTATTTTTACAGGAGTCGATACTAAATTCCAGTTTGAGAATATTTTTACAACATCTTTTGTAAGTTCAATATAGTTGAATATTCCCATTATTTATATAACATATTATCTAAATTCACTAATTAACCTAAATATTTATATAAAACTTTTTTCTAATATTTATCAGCTGTCCAATTAGTTGACTCTCCCGATTTCATTGACAGAATTGAAGCCCTAAATTTAACGTGAGTACCTGAACCAAAAGCTCTGGTCGGGTAATCCTTGGCTGTGCCACCAACCCATAATCCATGTGTCCAATCTTGGGTATAGTCGTCGTCAGCGCTATGGTCTCCTTTTCCTGAAAATGGGTCTTTGCCACTATAGAATGCCCACTCACCATGAACCGAAAATGCTGTTCCTTCCCCAGCACTTGTCAAACGCTTAGATATTTTCATATTATATACCTTCTTATACTTCGTCCAACTTGCACGAGCCATACTAAGACTAAACAATATATCATATCGAGTACTACCACTCACTAAATTATCAATGTTAAACCAGTCTCTCATATAACCACCAGACATCATGCGCACTGCAGCCCAAGAACCATTTTTCTCAATAGTAAAACCCATACTACGCTCTCGCCGTTTTTCCTCATTCCCGGACGCTCCATCAACTAACCCATTGCCATCCTCATGTCCTAAATACCAAATCCACAGACCAGTCCCAGAACTTACGTCTTGGCTATTTAAGCAATCTGCTGAAAAATTATACATAATTACATTTACGGTTCCACCATAAAATCGCTGCGCTGTTCCATCATGAGCGTAAAGCAATTTTCGAATTTCGGTACGATTAAAGACTTCTATAGCCTTGCCTCGCGCATCGTGCAAGTCGGGAGTTTCATAATATCTACCAGGATATTTATCCCTTAAACTCTGTCCGGTTGCTAAAGCAACCGACGGATACCAATAATCAGCATCAACAGTTTTAATTTGTATATATCGTGTAAGAGTTACACCACTGTCACTTGCAATCTTACGAACTCTGTATACAACAGTAACAGTTTTTGATACACTTCTTGAAATGTTATAATTACTTTGCGTGAAGGTACTCCCATCTATTTGGAAATCTACTATTAAGTCATTTTGGGGTATTCTATTATCTTTACAAGTCACATCATTTATACTAATTGTTATGTTTGAAGAAGCTTGATCATAACTTTGAGTTGAACCATTGCTAAAACCATTTCCTAATATTTGTGTATTAACATTGTCTACTATACTTATATATCTAACATTACTAAGGCTTGCATTTCCTGCTTCATCATATGCAACATATCTGATTTGGTATTTTCCTATTTCTTTCGGAAAGTCTGCTGGCGCTTGTGTAAGCCAAGTACTATAATTGCCTGATCCAGGCGAATCCCCAAAAGATGCTTCGTGATTCGGGTTGTAGACTCCAGTCTCACTTTCGAACCATGCACGGAACTTTATTGTTACTTTGTCATTTCCATAATCATCTGTTGCATATATGTCTCCGGTCGACGACACTGCTTTATTTTGACTACTTGGCAAAAGATACAAGTTACTTCTTAATGTATTAAAATTCACACTGGTATCTACATATAAGTCTCCAGGCCAATAATATGTTATTACTCCTGAGTTCCACGGCGCGAAACCACTATCAGTTATAATTGGCGGTACACTATCTGGACCATCAGTTGACACCTCTTCTTTCCAATTCACAGTCCTTTTCACACCAAACAAATCTATTATAATCCATTGAAAATAATATGTTATTTTCGTATTCAATCCCTTAGGACTATATAATATTTGATTATTTATATCTTCCTCGGGATTTATCCAAGAATATAATGTATATATATTATCAAGAGTTGTTTTATGATAGTCATCGTTGACATAACTAATATTTTGAATATCATATTTAGTCATACAATAAACAATTCCTGAAATTTTTATTGATTCAAAAGCTAAAATTTCATTATCTACAGAAGAATCTAAAAATATACTAATAAGTCCACCACCATTTGTTATAATATCGGTACTAATTTGTGCTTTTTCGTCATATTTATTTTTATATTTTCCATCAACGTTTTTATTAATATCCCAATCTTGAAATTTAAGATTTTCATTACTAACAACACTAACCGAATATACTAGATCTCTACTAGCATTATTATTTACTTTATAAATAGACCCAATATGTATCCAATCACTATTATGCTTAATTATTTTTATTTCTAAATCTATATTATCTATATTTGTGCCATTAATTTCAATATTATTACCACTACACAACTCTGTCTGTGTAGGAGAATCAAATTTGAATATTTTTAGCTGTCCTTTTAGGTGATTATTTGAGGCTGTTTCTGTATCAAATTTTAAATACCACCCTTTATCTATACCAGTCTTGTAAGTATTATCTGCATTATCACCAAAATAGCTAATTCCAAATGAGGGTATTTTCCAATTATTAATTTTTTTAATTCTTAAATTAACTGTATAACCACCATATGAGTTTGACTCTTGAAAACCAATTTTTTGTATACTGCGAAAATAAGTATTCCGATTTGAAAAGGAATAAAAAATGATTTTAGCGCCATTAGTCGTCTCATAATGATAGGTGTTATGATCCTGTACTTCCCAAAAATTTTTATTGTTATTGCTTGATGATGGCCAAGGACTATCATTTGGAATCAACGCTGTATCTGCGAGAAATTCAGTTTTATTTTTGTTCAGACTTTCATTAACAACATTATTATATACTGATGATGATAATGATAAGTCTATACTCTTATTCTCAATTCCTACATTTTTCCACTCTATAGTGTGCTTATTCTCTGTATCATAAATTGATTCTGTATTGTAGGACTGATACAACCATGAACTCCATCTTTTTGTGATTGTGTTAACGTAAGCATTTGATGTTTCAGTGTTTTGTGCATCCTTTACTCTCCATTCCAGATCAAATTTAATAGAATTAGAGCCATTGAAATCGCTATTGTAATTATTGTTATTTTTATTATTTTCGGCATAAAATGTTTTCTCGGAACCAACACCTTTCGTTTCCAAATTCAACTTGTCGCTACGGAGGTAAGTATAGTTCCAAGTGGCCTCATTTAATTCTCGACCGGTTGCGACTGAAACATCAGTTGATCCAGATTGTACATACTTTGAACGAATGCTTTCATTAACTGTATATTTGAGGCTAATTATATGATTTTCATTATGCGCTACATCCCCCTTCGACCCGCCAGTATATTCTTTGGTGACATAACCTCCCTCTCCATCGACGTGCTGTGTGACGTGCTGTGTATTCCAGTTACTTTGATTATCTGACAAAATTGGAGGAACCCCCTGTGTGCTATATACATATAATGTTTGTACAAAAATAGTATCTTTAGGGTTAAGGTTTCCATTTTCATCAAGTAAGCCACTGATAATTCCGGGAATAGAATTATTTTTAGTTTTTCTTACTGTCCATTTTATTCTAGTTATCCCATATTCAATTTTTCCTAACACGAAATTGTCAAGTGTATTCGGTTGAATATCATTGGAATCCAAATAGTCGTTTAAGTCAACAGATGTATAGTTGGTGCTATCTGGCTCTCTATTATGCTCAATAGTCAAATCAATCCATATGTGTTCAACAGGATCCAAATTTACCCATTTAGGTGAAGGTCTATATATTATCGGTTTTTCCGATGCAGAAGAGAACGGCGAAGAATCATCAGCACTAGTAGTTTGCTTATATTCAAAGATTGTATAAGGCGACGAACCCGGCCATGTATTGTTAGAATCACCGTAACTGTCCAAATAAAGATCATCTCTTATTTGCAACTTGTAGTATGCAAAATTAGAAGACCACTGAGTATCGGTATCAATTTTGGATCTCCAATAAATATTATATATAACACCGGCAGTTGTTGTATAATCAAATTTTGCAAATTTGAATTCTATACCATCATTATTTGCCGTAGCAAAATAATCATTATTAATAGACTCAAGAGTCGGCGTAGCCGTATAAGGATCTGAGAAATTTCCGAGGCCATTAGTAGAATTATTAAAATAATCATTAATTTGTGCAATAGTATGGTTTGATGATCCTGGTTTGTCGGATAATGCGTCAATTGGTACTATCACGTATTCTAATTCTATATTAGAATTAGATGCATTAGACATATGGTCTATTTTTATGTTGCCAGCAATATTTGGTGCGCGTATAGCTCTCTTTTCACTTGTTTTTAGTCCTGTATTTTGATCATAGCCTCTGTCCAGAATTTCAATACTTTGAATTTCAACAATAATATTAGTATCAAAAGTTCCTGCATTTGTCGCACTTACAGATCTAAATATAGGTCCTACAGTATTTTTAACAGAAATAACAGTTTGTTCCCAGTTTTCATTAATATTAGCGGAAGGCGTATCCGAGTTGGAGGGCCAAGCGGAGGGGGAGTGTGGCTCGTTCTTTATATTATGTGCCTTATCTCTAAGTGCCCATTCTATTGTTATATTTGTTGACGCTGGTGGGTCGGCTGAATTATCTATAATTTCTAAATTATCGTTCTCTGATAGTTCTGAAAATATATCTCCCGAAGAATCGGTAACTTTGAACCAATTTGATACATTATTATTTCTTATTATTCTATAGTAAAAATCGATATCACCATTAAGATTGCTGCCAAATGCATCTTTTGGTAATGGTGGGTTGTTTATAAATGTCTTAATATCTTTAATACGCGTTTGCGATTCATTTGGTATTAGAGAGCCTTCACCTGGGCCCAAAACCAAATCTATAATAATATTAGTTGGAGGTTCAACTTCCCAGTATGGAGGAAATGTGTCAGTCATAAGAATATTTACAACAGCTTCACTGTACTGGCTTGCTTTGTCAGCAACTCTAAAAGAAAAAGAATAATTGATATCTGGATTATAAGTCTCATCTGAGCTCAAAGTTTTATTAGTCACATCATAACTAACATAATCTGTAAAAGACTGTGTTTTGTATTCCCATGTTTGATCATCAACTCCCCAGTTGTCTGTAACAATTATATTTCCAATAATTATATCAAATTTACCCACTTCGTTAGGTATAATTTCATAATTATTTATTACGTATACGTCATCATTATTTTTAGTAAAATTGATGGAGGTGCCGTCTTCATGGTTCAACGTCACAAATACAGGCGGATGTATATCTGTTATTTCTATTTTCTGGAAATAGGAGCCATTTACTCCACGCACATTATTTTCAGAGTCTTCTACCTTCCAATAAATTATTATTGGACTGTTATCAATATTGAGATTTTGCAATGTTATTGGATTATCCGATGCATCCAAATTTTCCATGCTAATTCCTCCACTCCAATTATTCACAGTATTCCAAGTATCTTCAGTATCAAGAGTTCCTTCATTGTCTTTATATACATAATAAAGACTGATATTTTCTTTGTTTTCATGAGTTTCAAATATTATTTTTGGTGGAGTTATATCAACACTTGTGACTCCACTTACGTCGTTTTCACCTAAATTATATTCCAATACATATTCAGACCCAGCGAGGTCTCCGTTTGCTTTAACTAATACTATTTCAGGTGCCATTTTATCATTTATAAATAATTGTGTAGTGGCATAATCTGGATCTGTTAAATTTCCATTAGTATCTTCTGCTGTCCAAATAAATTTATATGGAGATTTTGTATGATACCATTTCTGGCCACTTAATATTGTGTCTTCAGTGCCAATGTCCGACCAGTATTGCGTCTGTTGAAATTTATACCCATTTAATCCCACAGAATTTCCTGAATTATCCTCTACTGTAAGTCGAATAAAACTTAGCTTACCACCCTCATCATCATTATTTACGTTATCATTTATTATTTTTTTTCTGGTAATACTACTATCATCTATACTAAGAAAATCTCTAATTTTAAATTCATTAATAATATAAGAATTATTGTTTGCATCCTTATTCAGGGTATTATACGCATCCCCATTATCAGGAGGATTATCCGACATATTTAATTCAATTGCAGATTGTCTAATATTAGTAATATATGGGGGAATATTATCATAAATTCTTATCGGAAATTCGTATTCCTCTGTATGATTGCCGGCATAATCAATTGCACTTAAATAAATTGTATAAGGTGCTAAATCATAATACCACTTGTTAGTATTGTCTTTGTCTGGGTCGGTTAAAACGCCATTCTCGACGTAGTCCTCGGTCGGGCTACTCGAGATATCATAATATTGGTCATTTCCTATACGAATTTGTGTATTTAGGCCCGAGTAATTATCATAACTAGCATTAGCATATACTGAGCCAGATAAATTAACTTTAAATCCATCTTTTTCACTTGATTCAATTCTCCAATTTATTTTTACTGGATCTTGGTACGTACTGTTCCCCGCAGTGTCATGAACAGTGTCAATAAAATCGCTAATTTTTAAAGTAGAATTTGTTAACTCAACTAATGAGCTTGCTGTATCCCAGGTTTTGTTGAGTGCATTATAATACTTCTCGCCATTATTATAATCTTCTATGTTTTCTGGAATTACATAATCATTGCCTCTAGGACGTCTGTAGTTGGTCCTCTCATACTTTGGATGTATAAATAAACCAGTCGGGGGATTAGATTTGAAATTAATTATTGGGTGCTGATTATCACCTGGATTATCAAGAGTCTGTATGTGTGACGAAAATTGCCATGAATTAAGATTATCTTTCCAGGCATCGGACGATGGATTGTTATCATATGTGTTTTTTGCGTCTTGATCATAAGCAGTCCATATTATTTGTAAGTATGGTTGGTTTGCTTCTTCAAGTTGAGCATAAGGCAGTGCTTCAGGTATCCCGCCATTAGTCGGCGCCGTATATTCGCGTCTTAATCTAATTGTTAAAGAGTCACTTCCGTATACATAAGGATTACCAGTATCCTCACCAGATATATCATAATTCTTTTCGCCTTCCTGCAAACCCCAGCTTCCACTTGCATCATAACCGTAATATTTATATTCGATCAGCCATGGTGTGTTATCGGCGTTATCATTTGGCGTTTTTTGTCCAGTTATAACTTTAGGAAATTGAACATTAATTGTAATATATTCCTTACCTTCGTCAACTACATAACCACGTGTGGGATCGTTGACCGTCACGTTTCCTATTATTTCAAATATAGGGTGTTGTTGTTCTGGTTCTGGTTCTGGTTCTGGTTCTGGTTCTGGTTCTGGTGCTGGTTCTGGTTCTGGTGCTGGTTCTGGTTCTGGTGCTGGTGCTGGTTCTGGTTCTGGTGCTGATTCTGGTTCTGGTTCTGGTGCTGGTGCTGGTTCTGGTTCTGGTGCTGGTTCTGGTTCTGGTTCTGGTTGAGGCTCTGGTTCTGGTGCTGGTTCTGGTTCTGGTTCTGGTGCTGGTTCTGGTTCTGGTGCTGGTTCAGGTTCAGGTTCGGGCCCAGGTTCTGGTTCGGGTTCAGGTTCAGGTGATGGTTCTGATTCGGGTTCAGGTTCAGGTTCAGGTTCAGGTTCAGGTTCAGGTTCAGGTTCGGGTTCAGGTGGTTCATCTAACCAATTATACCATGAATTTACATAAACATTAGTTGTAAATCTATCATATTCAATACTGTCAGTTGAAACATCTCTACTTTTTTCAAGTGTAACTCTAATATTTGTTGGATCAAGATCAAAAAGAAAATTGTTAGATAAAAGCAGTGGACTACTTGTTAATTCTATAGCATCTGATACACCTGTTGTAAATATAATAACTTTTTCACCCATATTCCACAGGTGTTCCATATCTTCCCTTAAATACTGAGCATTAGTTTCTAAATTAGAGCTTCCCTCTATATCTTTAATAATTGGATCATAAGCCGTTGATATTTCATCAGTATATGTATCATTATAAATTTTGTCAGCATATTCTATAATTATTTTTGAAACATATTTATATTCACCATTATAAATTTTTTCAGGACTAATCATAAATAATTTTCCTTTTGTAAGCGGATCATTACCAAAATTAACATCTAAAATTATTTGCTGCATTTCTGGCTCTGGCTCTGGAGGCGGTGGTACATATAATCCCTTATCACTATGAAATTTTCGAAGATTCTGACCTTTTGCTCTATCTAATGTATCACCGAAAGTTTGTTTTTGTCTACCCCTCGTATTAGTACCTTCAATTGATGCAATATTTTGACGCTCTTCAATATTAGTACTAATTTTTCTCCCCTTGGGTTTTGGAGTATATTCGGACATTAATATTAATGAATATTTAAGATATATGTTTTATACACAATTATAGTTTAAAATTGTGCCACTGTCTCTTTGCTCCCAACCATTTATTGTTAATAAACCATTATGAGCTTTTATATGACAAGATTTACATAAAACTACTAAATTATGTAAATTATTTTTATGAAAATTTTCAATAAAACCATCACTATTTGCACTACATTGCATATTAATATGATGTACATCAAGAGGTAAAGAAAGTTCATTATGTGGCGAATATTTACAAACTGCGCATTCTTGTACAACTAAATTAGAATTATAAACAGACTTTTTTGTTTTTTTGCGATTAGTATTTTTTGCTTCATTGCGTTTTAACATCTTTACAAATTTTGGATTTGAAAAAATATTTTTTGCAATAATTGCTCCATAATTCCTTTGAGTTGGAGGTCCAAATGTTAGTTTTCTATCAAAAATCCATCCATCTCCGTCTTCCTTTATTTTCAAATGAGCAATTTTGACACTCTCAATAGAATCAACTGTATCCAGCAACTCAAACAAATGGGTTGCAAAAATAAAACTTGCTTTTTTTTCATCTAACCATTGTAACATTGTCGTTACAATTTGAACTGCCGAGTCTCTTTCAGTAGATGCACAAAATTCATCTGCAATTATTAGTGTTTTATTATCAGAATGTTTTACACAATTATTTGCTTCACGAATTTCGCACACAAAGGAGCTATGTGCTTCAAATAAGTTGTCAGAATTTCCAATTCGAACAATTAATTTTTCATATGGGCTAATAACATAATCTTTCGCTGGAACAAACATACCAGACTGACTCATAATAACAGATAACGCAACACTTTTCAATAGCGATGATTTTCCAACAGAATTAACACCATACAATAAATAGTTATTTTCAGAATCAAGTTGTATATCATTTGGAATAAACATATTCTTTGAATTTGCTAATAGTTGTTCAATCATTGGATGTCTCAATTGTTTTGCTTTGATAGAACTGTTTTCAGATTCTACTAATTTTGGACGAACGTAATTCCATTCAATTGCAATAGTTGCATAAGAATAATAAACATCCATCCATGCCATAGAATCAATTATTTGAAAAAAACAAGTATCATAATACTTCTCATAATAAGCAATTACCTTTTCTTGAACCAATTTATTTGTCAAACTATCTATCTTATGTTTCAAATACACAATTTCCTCTGTTGTTTTAATTGTCATGTGTGAAGTAATTTTAACATTAGAAGTATTATTCGAAAACTTTAAGTTTTTTACATCTTCTTTTGATAAATATGGATGCTGGATTAAGAGATGCGGAGGAGGGTCACCAATATATGACTCAATACCTTTCTTCAAGGCAGTAGCTCTTTTTTTGGTAGTTTCAAAAAAATATCCGTCTTTTTCTGTATTACGTAAATTTATTGTTTCACCACTCAAAGAGCATAAATCACTACGAATGTTTTCCAAATTCTTAAAACATTCATCATAACTATTATACAATTTCTCTAACTCAGGACTAACTCCTTCATTAAATACATTACCTTTTCCATTTTTACAAGCCTGTATACAAAAAATTGACTCTATTTCAGAAGAATATTCTTCAAAACTTTTGAAAACCTCTTCATTTGGGATCCAATGTGGTTTTTCAGAATATGTAATTATTATAGAAAGTAATGTAATTATACGATTATTAATGTCATGAATATTGGGAATGTCTCCATATGCATCTATTCTTCCAATCGCAAAACGTCTATATAAACGATCCAAATCTCTAATATGAAGATGTTTTTTGATATCAATAAGTAAATTTCTGTTATTCATAAAAAATTCTATAGCATCATATCTTTCATTTAATACATTAATTTCACAAGACGGACTCCTGATTAGAGATAATAATTTCTTCTTACCAGAGCAAGTTAATGTTTTGTTTATAAAATGGATTAAATTATCTTTTTCATTAGAAAATACTTGTAATTTCTTAAATGCTTTGTTATATGTAATCAATTCACTAGTATTTTTATATGAAACATGTTTAGGAATTGGTAGATTTTTTACAAGAAGAGGTTCGTGTACTTTGAGAAATTCAAGCATTAACAACATATTTCCAATATCTCCGGGTAAAGCAATATTACCATTTAAATCAAGGATATCAAAAATATTTTCATAAATACTATTATATTTTTCAAAAAATTTTTCAAGAATATGCTTTTGATAAATTTGGTTTAAAATTTCTTTAGAAGCCTCTTGTTTTGAAATAACATTTTTATGAACTAATTTATTAGTATTCAACTTTTTACAATCTAACTCGGATTTATCATCACTAATAATTGTAAATAAAATTTCATTCGCTCTATATGTATCTATAGTTTCGTATATATTTTCATATATTTGTTCAATAGAAAGTCCCGGTAAATGAGGATTAGACACTATTTTAATATCTCCGCTATTAGCATCATAAATGCTAATATATATGTAAAAATCATCTAATTCAGGCTCCAGCAAAACAGATAATAATATTGCATCATCTTCATCATTATCACAATCTAAATTACATCCAGGTGATACTATACGAGTTACTTCTCTCTTAATAGGAGATACCTTATTTACTTGATCCATATAAACTATTGTATAACCATTCGCTATCAATTTCTTTTCAAAACGTTTATAACTATGATCTGGAACCCCAGCCATTAAATCTTCACCTTTTTTGGTAATACGAATACCAAGAATGTCACGACAAGCTTTTATTTGTTCTTCATCATGCTTGTTTGGAGGAGCATATACTTCGTAAAAACTACCTACTTGCATTAATAAAATAGTCTTAATGCCATATTTATTTCTATATTCATTGGTAATATTATAATATTCTGAAATTATAGGTTGTGGTCGTTTCATCTGTTATCTAATTATATTTATGAGACATATCTTAAGTTTTTTTATACTAAAAACAATATATAAGAAGAAATTGTGAATATTTATTTATGGCTACTTTTGGTGCACAAGAAAATGTTGATGATACTGATTATCTTGAAGTAGATCAACCACTACCAGGTCAAAATTTTTGTTGCTTATCTTTTTTGTCTCCTGACAAGGTTTTAGAAAATAAGGATAAATTTATTATGAAAAAATTTATTGAAAGTTTGAAAGACAAAGATGATAATATTTCTCTTAAATATTCTGAATTTTATACCAAATATGAAGACTTTGTAGCAATCAAAGGTGCTGAAATGGATGAATTATTTCATAAAGAGGGAGGATTTCAAACTTCTATGAGAGGTATTAAAGTTCGTGGTGTATACAATTCTTATGAAGAAGCCGCAAAAAGGGCACAAACTCTTCAAAGATTGGATAGATCATTTCATGTTTTTGTAGGACAAGTTGGTTATTGGTTACCATGGGATCCTAATGCTGATAATGTGGCAGAACAAGAATATTTAGAAAAAGAACTAAATGAATTGATGAAGAATTACAAAAATAATCAGATTCAAAGAGATTTGTTTTATTCAGAACAAATCGAACAACAAAAAGCAGCCGCTGCGAAAGAAACGGCTTCAAAAAAAGAAGAATTGAAAGAAATTGAAGAAGTCGAAGAAGTTGAAGAAGTTGAAGAAGGGGTTGAAGAATCAAAAGAATCTTCTGAACCTTTATCTGCAGCAGTCTAAAATTTAGATATTTTTAAATGAATATTTTTTCATACTTTTGGACCACCATTTTTTTGGATTGGACCATCACCTGCACAAGCTGGTCCGTTTTGTTTGTCCATTCTAATGGCAGCTATTTGTATTTCGTCAAAAATTGAAACAAAATCATTCCAACTGATCCAAAATAGTCCGTCCGGATCATTTGTCCAATTAACTTTTTTTGCAACTTCTGGGTATTCTTTCCACTTATTGGAACTATCACACCAGTCTAAATTACTTTCATGGCTATTACCCCAAGGATCACGCAATTGAATTAATTTTAATTTTTCATCTTCATAAACCCTCAATAAAGAATATGCATGTCTTTCAATTAGACCATCTTTTCGAGCTTTTTCCATAACATTTCCATGTATAGATGCCGCCATTACAAAACAGTTTTTGTCACATTTATCAATAAATTTAAACATTTGTTCGCTATTATTTTTGTCATTGTTCGAATGAATCCACATTTTTTGAAAATTCCATGGATTTTCTCTTATTTTATCTATTGCCGCTATTCTTTTTATCCAATTTTTATTTTTTTTATTTTTACCCCATATTTGTAAATCTTTACAACCAGTTAATACCATCCATGCTAAAATAGGATAACCACCACATAATTTTGAATATGAGCCACAAATCTTTGCAAGTGCTTTTTCAATTAAAATTATATACATTTCATTTTCATGTGGTTGTGCGTATAAAGGACGTGGTATATCATACCATTTTTTTTCACAACAAGGTATTCTATCATCTATTGTTACAGTTATCCATTTATTTTTGGAAATATCAAATAATTGTAAATCATATTTTCCATTTTTAGATACTTTATCTGTTTTGAATATTTTTTCTTTGAAATAATACGGAAATTCCGCCAAAGCTGCTATAGCAGATAATAACCAGCAATCCCCTAATCCACCTTGAAGAATATCATTCGGTTCAACATCATGAAATAAAACCATTTCTGTATTTTGTGGTTGTAATTTTGTTGCTCTAATCCAAGATACATTCTTTTCATTCGTATTTCCTAAAGATTCTTGATTTGCAGGAAAAGTTTCGTCACAAAATAATTCTATAGTTGAATCATCAGAATCATTAAAATATAAATCAGATGGTATATAAGGTTTTACAATTATACCTGATTTACTCCAATTTGCTAATTCCGGAGATTTACAATCACAATCAATACTTTTCATGTACATATAATTTGAACTTAGTGTCGGACCAATACCCCAACAATATTTGTTTCTATACAAATATTTTTGATCTTCTTTGTTATAATATACTGGAAATCCATAACTTTTTTCACTTATTTTTATATAACCTCCTCTAATATTATAATACTTTGAATAAACTATAAACGCATCTATTGATTTTTCTGTTTCTTCTGTTTTACATGAATCTAAATCTTTTTCGTATATTTCAACATACATTTCCTTCTCAGGTTTTCATTTTCGATTTTTTGTATGTATATTCCAATTATTTTTTGAAAATAAATCTCCAGATTTACAAAATGCTCTAAATGACAAAGAACCTAGTCTTGATCCAATAACATAAAATTCAGGCCTCACTTTATATATAAACATTTCACAAATTTCATTTATATAAGTATCTTCCCCAAATTTTCCTTTTTTTGATAAAAGATTGTATTTACCACATATTTTACTATTATTGTATTCTTTTGAACATTTTACAAAAACATTTTGTTTTGTAACAAAATTTGACATATTAATTAGTGTTACTAAAACATCGATATTTCGAGATTTTAAATTATTTCAAAAATTAATGAAAGTCTATTTAGAATTTATAATTATGATTCTTATTATTATTACTGGATTCCTTATTCCTATAGCCTTTAAAGACAATAATTTTGATTTTAAGCAACCTGTATTAAATTATATAAATAATAATTATAATGCCTAAAACAAAAGGTTTAAAACACAATTTTACACGTAAAAATGCTAAAAAATTGAAAAATAAACCAACTCTTAAATTTAAAAAAAAATCTTTTAAAAAGAAAAAAACATATAAGAGAAAATGTGGTGGTTCTGATTCAAGTAATGATACTCAAACAAGCCTTTTACAAAAAGCATTACTAAAAACTCCAAGTATTTCATCTATTGCCAGTTTATCATCTTTAAATAATTCAGACAATAGCGATGAAGATCTTAAAAATTTAAAAAATAAAACTAAATCTAATATAGTTGTAATTCCCGACCCACAAGGACATAAATTAACAGAAAAGAATCGCAAAGCACTAACCCGCATTGCCACATATTCACAAGCTTCCCAGAATCAATCACAAGAATCACCAATTATACCAGAAAATAAAAACAACAATGAATTGGTAAAAGTTTATTCAGGAAAAGATAAAAATCAAGCAAAATGGAATGCCATTAAAGACTTCAGAAATAAACCAACATACTTAAATACAAATTCATATAAACAAAATAACAAGTCTAAAAAATACGATATTTGGTATGAATCAGATTTAGACGATCCTTTTAATTTGAAATCTCACCCATATTCCGAAAACTTTTTGGAAATAAAGTTAAAATCAAAATTAAATAATATGAATATTACAACGCTCCGATCCTACCTGACATCCCAAGGACTTTCAGACGAAGGCGATAAATCTGAACTTAAAGAACGACTCTTTCATCATATGATGAATAAAGATGTTTATGGTCGTAATCACAAGACACCACCTCCTATAAATGAAATGGATTTATATACAGAAGGTGGAACTATAGACAATACAAAAAATACGAATAAGAAAAAATATTCGCGTAAAAATATTAAAAATTTAAGTTATAAATCATAGAATAGATTCATTAATAAGAAATTCAAATTAAAAATATTATAATTAACCAATGTACAGAAATAGAAATTTTACAAGAGAAGCCTTATGTCCTACTAATGATGAATCTTGTCAAGATGTTAAATGTAAATGGGTTTGTAATCAACATGCCGATTGTGAAATGAATTCAAAACCTGTATGTGAAGTACCTAAATGCCGTGTTATATGTAATCCACCAGAACAACCTATATGTACTGTCAAAACCTCAGCCCCTGTATGTAAAACGGTTTGTAATAAAATTGACGGCTGTTATAATTGTACTAATGTATGTCAACCACTAAACACATGGCTTGATTGTGTTAAACAAAAACCTGTATGTCAAGTAAAATGTGATCCACCAAATTGTAAAAAGGAATATGAATTACCTAAAAAAGGATGTAAACCACCAACTTGTAAACTTGTATGTCCACCAAGTGAAGATGGTTCATATAGTTATACTACTGCAAATCTTTAATTATTTATAAGTAACACATATGAAAAATACAAAGAATGATATAACAACAAATCCAACACCAATATGAAACAATCTATCATCTACCCAAAATATTTCTTTCAAAATATAAAATAATTCCATTAAAGTATCCCACCATTCTTTCTTATTTAACTTATCATATCTCTTAAAATCTAATAAATCAATTATGATTTTATGCCAAGTTAATACAAACTCATCTATTAATTCTCGCACAGAAACATCCAAAAATGGATCCTTTTTCAAATTTTCTTCAATATAATCTTCTGGTAATTCAGTTTCTTCAAATTCTTTTTCCCGTTCTATTTTTTTTGCAACTTTCTCTATTCTTAATTTTTGATCCTCTCTGAATGTACTTAAATGTTTGTTCATTACCATTGTAATTCACATAGAAAAAAATTTCAAATAAAACTAACTTATATATTACAAATACCTATATATTACAAATACCTTTTATAGCTACTTCCGCATCCTGTGTTGGTAAAACTCCACTAACACCTATTGCACCAACGCAAGTATCATCTATAAATATAGGCTCACCACCTCCTAATAAATTATAACCAGCTGTCAATAAAGCACTAAATTCATCATTTACTGCATTTTCTAAATCTAAAGTTGGTTTTCTAAATAATGCCGCCGTTTTTGCTTTATTTTTTGCTAATCCTGCTGATGCTGGAAAAGCCCCATCAATTCTTTTGAAACATAATGGTACACCAGCTGAATCAACTATACAAATAGATACTTTCCAATTATTATTTATCGCTATTTTTTCAGCATCTTTCAAAATCTTATTTGCAGTTTCACTATCCAAAAATGGAATTTTTTTTGATTCCATAATCTCATTATACTCATTTATTATCCTATTTGCCAAAAACATTGTATTTTGTACACATTTCACATTTGAAATTCCTTGTCCACATCCATATATATTTGACCAAGCTTTCGGTTTTTTATTTTCAGAACTAAATAGTTTTTTATTATTTTTACTTTTTAATGGTTTATTCTCAATTATATCACTTATTTTTATACCAGCATTCTCAATCGATTTACTTAAATAATTTCCATTAATTCCCGTAAACACATTTGTATTTACTATATTTTCAGAACTTGAATCTAATATCATATTCTTATAATCATCTGAAGCATTTGCTTCATTTGTTGCTATAAATGGCGATCCAATATATGCAAAATCTGCACCCATTGTTATCGCCGCCGCCACACTTCTACCGCTTGATATAGCTCCTGATAATGCTAATGGCCCATCAAACCATTCTCTTATTTCTTGTATTAGAGCAAATGGTGATAATGAACCAGCATGTCCTCCAGCACCAGCAGCTACTGCTATTAAACCGTCTGCACCCTTTTCATAAGCCTTCTTTGCATGCGTATTGTTAGTTACATCATGTAGTACAATTCCTCCATATGAATGAACTGCGTCATTAATTTCTTCATTCGCGCCAAGACTTGTTATTACTATCGGTACCTCGTGCCTTATAATTGTATCCATATCTTGCATTAGCCTATCATTTGACTTATGTACTATTTGATTTACAGCATATAAAGGACAACAATTATTGTAATGTTGCTCATTTCTTTCTAATCTTTTCTTAATATCAATTAACCAATTATCAAGAATTGACTCTCTTTTTTCATTTCGAGCATTTAAAGCTGGAAAACTACCAATTATGCCAGATTTACATTGATTCACTACAAGATCTGGTGTAGATACTATGAACATCGGAGCCGCAATAATTGGCGCTCTTGTATGTTTTAACATTAATGTTTTACTTGTAATCATAATGCGTTTTTAATAGTTTTTATTTATACTATTTGCTTTATGAGCTATAATATATCAAATATATCAAATATATCAAATATAGAATTTATTAAAGCTAAAATCTTTAAAGATTTATATGAAATTGACTTCAAAGCTTTGTATGTTTTCATTTTTATTATCAGTTTTGATAAACTTTTAATTTTTTTAGATCAATCATGAACGCCTAACTAACATAGTATTTTCAAGTTCTTTTCTTAAACAAGTTATTTGTAATTCAATTACAACTGAATCATCATTCTCAAAATCAACTATTGTTCCATCTGGCTTTTTTATATCAAATGTTAATCTTGATAACTCTATTCGAGGTGAAAATATTTTTGTCATATGACTCTCTTGTCCAGTTTGAACAATAGATTCAAAATTTTCATTATATACGAAATGTGCATAATTTCCCACAATTATTGGATTTGTTAAATGACCAAAAGAATTATTCATTATATCATTTGTACCAATTATGTTTGATCCTAATTCATTTACTGTTAAAAGAAGATACGGAACTGATATATTTGTATAAGGTATTATTATTTTTTTTATAGTTATTGAATGTACATCTGAAAAACTCCTATAAACTGTATTTGGTTGATCCAATGAAGATAAATTTACTGAAGATTGACCCAAACTAAATTGAAAAGGATTATTTTTTGACCAAATATCCTTATTTCTATCTTTTGAATCTATAAGAACATGATGCGTTTTGTAATTTACAATTGGATTTATTTCTTCTAAATCCCTTTTTGGTATACTATTTTTTAAATCTACTTTTTTTGCTAAATTTTCATTCTCTTTTTCATTTTCTTCATTATCTAAATTCCTAAAACACTTTATTCTCTCTATTTTTTCTATTACTGGATAAACTTTTGAATGTATTATCTTCACCTTTTCAACACTTAATTCTCCATTGTTTATCTGATATATTGGATCATTTGCAAACTTTTGTATTATTTTAGTCAAATCTGTATAATTTAACCATGGAAATTCATCTCCATATTTTTTAAACAAAATTTGAGCACATAAATCCAAATTTGACATTATATAACAAAAGTATTATATCTTATATAGAAAAAACAACGTAATTTTACAAAAAAAAATGATTAAACTTTTTAAGTATAAAGAGAAATAAAGTATATAAAGACTACTGAATAACCACAAATTTTCAATATGACATCTTATTTAACTACCAATTTAAATATTTCAACCCTTGTTTACATGCTCGAAACAAATATTCGAATTGATCCGGATAAGTTAGAAGATATTTTCTCTAATATTCAACCAATTGATTATAATAATCCTATTGAAGGTATTATTAGAATTTCTGTTAGAGGACAATCAAAAGGGTTATGTAAAAAACAAGTATTTCGTCGCTCTTATCAGCAATCTTCTCAAGTTAAAAATTTTAGAAATCAAGTCAGTTTCTATGTTAGGATTATTGACCGTTTATTAACTGATATGTATTATGTTCCATTTGATATGACTACAGGATTCTTTTCAAGTGAAGTTTATTCTAAATTAGTACCAAATCAAAATATTTATCGTTTTAGAAAAGGACAAACCGCTTTCCAATTTAAAAAAATTATTATTAATTTTGATAAAAATTCTGATGAAAATGTTAAACAAGGTAATACTATTCGCGTCTTTAGTTCTGTTACTAGAAAATCTCAAGAAAATCAATTGAAATATATTGATTATGAATTAACACAAGAAAATGTTGATGATGGTTTTGTAACTTTTGACTTTCCACAAGGATGTTATGCTCACACACTATACGTAGATACAAACATTCAGTTCAAAATTAATATAGATTTTGTTGTTGAAGTAAATATGTTTATGTTTACGTCTGGTAAAATTAAAATTGCTGGATGTACTCGCGAATATCAGATTGATAAGGCCATGAAAGTACTTACACAAGTTATGGAAAACAATCTTAATAAAACTAAAATGAAAGAATTATTTGGCAAAAACACTGATGATTTTGAAATTATCGCCAAAAATCCAGTTATGATTAATAGCGATTTCGCAAGTAATTATGAAATCAAACGCTATGAACTTGATGTATTAATTAGAGAAAAATACAAAATTATGTCATCTTTCGAACCATGTACTCATCCGGCTGTTATTATTAAATATTATCATAATTCATCTTATGAAAATGGTAATGGAGTTTGTAAATGTATGGAACATTTTGGCACTAAACATCGCTGTAATGGAAGAGGTAATGGCCATGGTAAAGGAGGATGTAAAACAGTTACTATTTTAGTATTTCAAAGTGGTAAAGTTATTTTAACAGGAGGACGCCATTTGAGTCAAGTCACTTCTGGATACAAATTTATACAAGAAGTTTTAGAAAATAACAATAAAGAACTAAACCGTGTTTTATAATATGATTGAAACCATTGCATTTCACGGCTCTGGCGGACTATTATGGTATTATATGGGAATTGCAGAATATATACAAAAAAATTATATTATTGATTCTATAAAATTTTGCTCTGTTTCTGGTGGATGTTTACCCGGTGTTTTTTTATCCAGCGGTTTAGATATTCAACAAATATGGAAAGATTGCTTTTTACCTTGGATGAAACAAACCGATTCTATATCTTGTGAAAACACTATTTTACCCACTTTTACTCAAGATTCAACATCTATTTTTTTAGAATACTTAAACACATCAATTATAGATAAAGATTCTGTTTTACAAAATATTAATAACAAGTTATCTATTAGATTGACTAAAATTAGTTTTTTTAATGCTCAACCAATATATATTGATAAATGGGATTCTATTGAAGATGTGCTTGATTGTATATCTGCTTCTTGTTGGATTCCAGGTATATTTGGTAAACTTACTAAAACTTATAAAGGATCTGAATATATGGATGGCGGATTTCCAAATTCTATTCAAGAAAACAATCCAAATTGGTTACATATTAAAATCAGTAGTTTTCAAAATATATCAAAAGATATGAAAAATTTTTTATATTTATCATCTCTTTCTCAAATCAATAATCATAAAGTTGCTCAAGAATTATATGATTTAGGATACAAAGATTCTTCTCAAAATCCGCATTTTTTTGATTTTCTCATAAAAAAATGAATCTGTTTTCTTATTTTCCAGTATAATCGTAATTAAATGCCTAAAATTCATTATAAAAAACTATTACCAAAACTTGGATTATGTGACCTTAAAAAGGGACAAAAGAAAATTATTACATCAGTATTAAATGGTAAAGATACTTTATGTATTCTTCCTACCGGATTTGGTAAAAGTTTGTGCTATGTTTTACCTCATATGATAACAAACCGTAACGTTATTATTGTTTCACCGCTTGTTTCTCTAATTAGAGACCAAGAACAAAAGTATAAATCAGTTTGTAATACCTTCGTTATGCATGGTTCCAGAGTAGCCTTTAACGGTAATGAAGATGTATCCGAAGATATTTATCAAGACATCAAAAATGGTAAAAAAACAGCTTTAATATTTATTACACCCGAAAAACTATTGTTTAGAAAAAATTGGATTACATCAATTGATATTTTAGCAATTGCTATAGACGAATGTCATTGTATTACAGAATGGGCTAATTTTAGACAAGGTTATCAAGAATTATCATCCATTGTAACATGGTTTATTGATAGACCACCTCTTATTTCACTAACAGCTACTGCCACTAAAAGCACAATTAACACAATTTCAGATTTCTTTAAACTTAATGACCCATTGCTAATTAGAGTTTCCGCAATCAGAAATGACTTAAGTCTATTTGTACAAAAAAAGGACGGTATTGCTAAAGATTTAAAGTATATGGCATCTATTTCTATGGGTAAAACGATTATTTATTGTAAAACTCGCAAAGATACTGAAAAAGTAGCACATAGACTTAGAGTTAATGGAGGTGTCGCATATTATCACGCTGGAATGAATTTATCTGAAAGAACAGAAGTTCAAGACGGTTTCTCAAAAGGAAAATATCGTATTATAGTTGCAACAATCGCATTCGGTATGGGCATTGATATATCAGATATTACTACTATTATTCATTATGGAATGCCAAAAGACATAGAATCATATTGTCAAGAAATTGGAAGAGCCGCCAGAGCACCAGATTTATGTGCTAATTGCTACGTTTTATGGGGAAAATGCGATTTTATAGTTAATAGAACATTTATTGACAGAATTTTTGATTTACAAGAAAAAGCTTATCAACAAAAAAAATCCTATGCAATGAATAAATACATTAATAATACCTCTAAATGTAGAATGAACATGATTGCTAACTATTTTGACCCCGAATCTAAAAATGATAATTGTATGAAATGCGATATTTGTACAGGAAAAGAACGTATTTCAAGTCCTATTCCTGGCACAATTAGAATCAATCTTTA
>MDTG01194988.1_pt1 | contig 28027 bp, 24 predicted proteins | sample 811421 | NCBI WGS metagenome assembly MDTG01 (sample SAMN05326645, study PRJNA326480) | marine metagenome | isolation source: seawater | place: Pacific Ocean: South East | collected 2011
CGACCTCCTCGTCCCGTCCGCCCCGCCGGATCAGCCAGTGGTCGCGGAGGGCTCCGGGGAGCCTCGGCTCGCGAGTGCCCCGGAGCAGGAACTCGGCGCAGCTCCAGGCCACCAGGTTGCCGACGTGGGAGACCAGGCACCACTTGCACAGGGCCTGTTCGCTGATCATGATCACCACGAATCCGACCGAGCAGAGCATCCCCAGCCGCATCACCCAGAGGTAGTAGCGGGAGAGCCCGCCCCGGAGCCAGATCACCAGCATCGAGGTGAAGTAGCACAGTCCGATGAAGGAGACCGGCCAGCCGATCCAGGGGATCGAGCCCCAGATGCCCGAGGTCACCTTGTCGCACCCGCTTTCCGGTCCGCAGCCGGGCAGGGTGGGGAAGAACTTCAGGGCGACGAGGGTCAGCATCAGGGTCGCCACGACCGAGGTCAGCAGTCCCAGCAGTCCCAGGACCCGGGCCACCGTGCCGCCCGACCCGCCTTCGCCTTCCGGTATCCGATCGGTAGTGCTCATGCCCTCATAGTACGGTTCGCATGGGCGTTTCTCCCCACAAAAAACCCATCTGGGGGCGGTGGCGGCGGTTCAGCCCGCCGGCTCGCGTCGATCGACGGCCCGGCTGAGCCGCCTCCCGAATCGGTCCTCGAGGAATTCCACGAGCGTCCTCAACCACCGGTCGCGAACCGCGAGGTCGTCACTGAATCCACCCTCGCCGATCGTCGCCCGTGCGGTGGGGCGGTACCCCGGGAGCTCCGCGGTGCCCAGGCTCGAGGCGACGGTGGTCCAGATCAGTCGCCATGCCTCCTCGGCCCAGAAGTGCCCCGGTTCGCTCAGGGTCGCCCATGACGGGGTCTCGAGGTTGAAGCAGCTGCTGAGCTGCTGGCTCCAGTAGAAGTTCCAGACCAGGTAGCCGACCGGCTCGCAGCCTTCGAACGCCTCGACCAGCGCCCGATCCACCTGTCCTCGCGGGATGATGGCACCCTGCTCGGGGATGCCTTCCTTGTCGGTGTAGGTCCAGCTCGTCACCACCACCGCGGGAGGGACGAGCCGGCCGGCCGCCCGCGCCCGCTTGAGCGCCTCGCCGAGGTCGACCGCACGCTGGTTCTTGTGGTCGATCGGCCCGCCCCGGCGGACCACGTTCTGCTGCTGGGCGTTCAACTCGATGAAGTCCAGTCCCGGATAGGCGACGTCCTCCCCGGGGAGCACGCCTCCCTCGAGGATCGACCTGCCGTTGGAGAGCATCCGGTCCAGGACCATCCGCTTCTGCTCCTCCGTGAGGTCCACCCAGTCGGTGTTGGGGGGGGTGTCCCCGGATCCGTCGAGCCGACCATGCTCGTCGAGCCGGATCCTGCGCGGCGGCCCCAGCACGTTCCACCACCCGATCCTCGGCGCCTCCCCGTAGCGCTCCCTCCATCCCCGCCGGACCAGCTCCGCGAGCTTGCACATCTGCAGCTGCAGCCGCTGGCCGCGCAGGAAGCTCTCCTGGCTGCAGTTCAACGGGCTGTCGGGATCGTCCTGGTCGTAGTAGATCGTTCCCGACCGGAAGATGCCCGGCACCGTGCCGCTCTTCGCCTCCTCTTCCCAGTCCCATCCGAAGAACCCGTTCTCGATGTCGATGGAGAGGTACGCCCGCCGGAGGCCCGGCGGCGCCCGCTCCGGTGCGAGGATCCTCCCGAAGAGGTCCGTGACCAGCGCCTGGTAGTCGAACTCGTCGAACCGGGGGACGTTGTCGTACCCGTTCGCCCGGACGTCCCGGGGTTCGTCGTGGTGGTAGGTCCTGAGGTTCCGCCCCGGCGGGAGCTGGATGCCGTGCTTCACCACCGCGTGGTTGCGGTAGGCCTGGAGGAATTCGGGCGATGGACGGCTCTCCGCCTCGCCGTTGGTCCAGACCACCGCCGGCCTCGCCCCGTCGGCATCGAAGAACATGTGGTGCATGAACAGGAATCCGCTGTTCAGGTCCGTGAAGGCGAACCAGGTGCGCCATTCCTCCGCCTGCGACCTCCCGGGTGTCCCGTCCCGGTCGGTTGCCGGCACCGGGTGATCCACGTGGGGGGGGCCGCCCCCCGCGAGCAGGGCGCAGGTCACCGCGAGCACCGATGCCGCGAGGCGTCCCCCGGGGCGAGCCCGGCCTGCAGTTCGTGGTCCGTGGTCGGCGTCCGGGCCCCGTTCAGCAGGCATCCAGGGCGCTCTTCACGTCCGCCATCAGGTCGTCGAGGTCCTCGATCCCCACCGACAGCCTGACCAGGGTGTCGCTGATCCCGAGCTTGGCCCGGGATTCCGGGGGGACCGAGGCGTGGGTCATGATCGCGGGATGCTCGATGAGGCTCTCCACGCCCCCGAGGCTCTCGGCGAGGGCGAAGACGCGGACGTTCTCGAGGAACCGGCGAGCGGTCTCGATGTCGCCCTTGAGGTACATCGTGATCATGCCCCCGAAGCCGGGTCCGTCCGGGAGCCCCATCTGCCGGGCGGCGACCTCGTGCTGGGGATGGCTGGGAAGTCCCGGGTAGACCACCCGTTCGACCTTCTCGTGGGCCTCGAGCATCCGGGCGATCTCCATGGCGCTCCGACTGTGGCGCTCCATGCGGATGCCCAGGGTCTTGATGCCGCGCAGGCAGAGGTAGGCATCGAAGGGACCGAGGATCGAGCCGATCGAGTTCTGGAGGAATCGGAGTCGCTCCGCGATCTCCGGGACCCGGGTGGCGAGGACCCCGCCCACCACGTCGCTGTGACCGCCGAGGTACTTCGTGGCCGAATGCATCACGACGTGCATGCCGAGGTCGAGCGGACGCTGCAGGATGGGGGAGCAGAAGGTGTTGTCCGCGATCGCGATCGCCCCGTGGTCCTCCGCGATCCTCGCGATGCGGGCGAGGTCCGACACCTTCAGGGTGGGATTGGTCGGAGACTCGACCCACACCATGCGGGGACGATGTTCCTTGAAGGCCGATTCCACCGCGGTGAAGTCCGACATGTCGACGTAGACCGGCCGGATCCCCTGGCTGCGCTCCCTGACCATCGACATCAGTCGATAGGTCCCGCCGTACATGTCGTCCATCGCGAGCAGGCAGTCGCCGCTGTCGAGCATCTCGAGGCAGGTCGCGGTCGCCGCCAGCCCCGAGGCGAAGGCGAAGCCCCCGCAGGTGGTGTCCTGTTCCTCGGTGAGACCGGTGTTCTCGAGGCTCGCCACCGCGCGCTCGAAGCTGAACCGGGTCAGGTTGTGGCTGCGCGAGTACTCGTAGCCCTTGTGGATCCCCGGCGACTCCTGGGCGAAGGTGCTGGAGGTGTAGATCGCGGGCATGACCGCCCCGGTGACCTCGCAGTTCCGCTGGCCGCCGTGGATGCATCGGGTGAATAGTCCCTGGTTCTCCTCGTTCATCGTGGTCTCGCCTTGGGTGTCGTCGCGGTCATGGAAGCTGCTTTCGCAGGAAGTGGATGACGTCTATCCGGGTGATCAGTCCGTAGAACTGCTCCTCGTCGCACACGATCGCCACCATGCCGTCCTCGAGGATCTCCAGCACCTTCTCGAGCGTCGCGTCGGGGGTGATGGTCTCGAGCTTGCGGGTCATGAACTCGGCGACCGGGGAATGGGGATCCGCCTTGCGGCTGGTCAGGGCCACCAGCACGTCCGATTCGTCGAGGATGCCCGCCACCTTGCCGTGCTCGTCGAGGACCGCCATCTGGCTGACGTCGTACATGCGCATCCTGCGGACCGCCTGCGCGAGGGGTTCCCCGGGCTCGAGGGTGAAATCCTCCCCGTCGAGGTGGCGCCGCGAGATCAGGTCGCGGATGTTGCCGTACTTGGTTCGCTCGATGAATCCCTGGTCGGTCATCCAGTGATCGTTGAACATCTTGGAGAGGTACTTGGCGCCGTGGTCGCAGATCAGCGTCACCACGTTCTTGGCCTCCTTCTGTTCCCGGCAGTACCGCAGGGCGGCGCACAGCAGGGTGCCCACGCTGGAGCCCGCCAGCACCCCCTCGTCACGCAGGAGCTGTCGCGCGGTGAGCAGGGCGTCCCGGTCGTCGATGCGATAGGCCTTGTCGACCACGTCCAGCTCCAGGATGTCCGGGACGAAGTCCTCCCCGATGCCCTCCACGATCCACGATCCCGGCTCCACCTCGCGGCCTTCGTTCACCAGCGGCTCGAGGATCGAACCCGTCGGATCCGCGAGCACGATCTCGATCGAGTCGTCCCGTTCCTTGAGGTAGCTGCCGACCCCGCTGATGGTCCCTCCGGACCCGACCCCGGCGACGAAGGCGTCCACCTTCCCCTCCAGTTGGGCCCAGATCTCCGGACCGGTCGTGGTGTAGTGCGCCTCCCGGTTCGCCTCGTTGGCGAACTGGTTGATGTAGAACGCGCCCGGCCGGCTCTCCGCCAGCCTGGCCGCCACGTGCTGGTAGTAGTCCGGATGCTCCCGGGTGACGTCCGACCGGCTCAGCACGACCTCGGCACCCACCGCCCTGAGGTGGGAGATCTTCTCGTGCGACATCTTGTCCGGCACCACCACCACGACGGTGTACCCCTTCTGGCTCCCGACCAGCGCGAGGGCGAGCCCGGTGTTCCCGGCGGTGGCTTCGACGATGAGGCCACCGGGCTTCAGGAGTCCCGCCGCCTCCGCCGCCTCGATCATCGAGACCGCGATCCGATCCTTGATCGAGTTGCCAGGATTCATCGATTCCATCTTCACGAACAGCCTGCACGGCCCGGTGTCCATCCGGGTCACCTCGAGCATCGGCGTGTTCCCGATCATCTCGAGCATGTTCCCGTAGATCGGGGCGGTCCTGGCGTGGCGGGTCTCTGTCATGGGGTGGTCTCCGACATGACATGGTACGGGACCCGGGCTGTTTCGTTACGCTTGAATCCCCCATGAGCCGATCATCCGCGATAACCCTCCAGCCGGGCCCCGACGGCCTCGAACTGCGGACGCCTCGGGACCGGCCGGGACGAGGTGTCCGTGCCAGTCTCGATGGAATATCGGCCACAGGCCATCCAATCGCCCGCCTGCTCCGTGGCTGCGGCGGGGGACCCGTGGTCGACGCCACCGCCGGCCTCGGCGGGGATGCCGGGGTCGTTGCCGCCCTGGGCCACGAGGTCCTCGTGATCGAGCGGGACCCGGACCTGGTGCGCCTGCTCGACGAGGCCCACCAGCGGATCCGTGATCCGGAGGTGGCGGGCCGCATCACCCTGCTCCCGGGGGACGCCCTGGAGTTGCTCCCGAGGCTTGCCGGGTCCCACGGCCGTCCACTCGCGATCATCCTCGATCCGATGTTCCCGCCGCGCCGGAGCCGTTCGGCGCTCCCGCCCAAGCCCATGCAGGCGCTTCGACTGCTCCTCGAGGACCGGCCTGAGGACCCCCTCGACCCCCTGCTGGAGGCGGCGTTCGCGGCTCGCCCGCGCCGGGTCCTGCTCAAGCGTCCCCCCGAGGCGCCCTCCATCGGTCAACGGACCCCGACCTTCTCGATCGAGTCGAAACTGGTGCGGTGGGACGCCTGGGAGCTCGGTTGATCAACCCGCCGGGGTGGCCGGGACGAGGGGGATCGCGATGTTGGAGAGCAGGACCAGCACGGTCAGCAGCACGCTGATCGTGTGCAGTCGCTTGAAGGTCCCTTCATCCCCGGTGTCGGTCGCGCGATTGGTGGCGGGGACCAACAGCCAGCAGACCAGCGGCAGCAGGATGGTGACCGCCGCGAGCACGACCTGCGCGATCGACCCGGACTCCGACGCGAACGAGCACGCCAGGGTGACCACCCCCAGGGCCGCCAGGATCAGGAAGAACTTCGGGAACATCACCCGGAGCAGTTTGCCCGCGTGCTCCAGTTCGAGGGTCCGGAAGAGGGTGGGTGCCAGCACCATGGTCTGCAGGACGATGATTCCCACGGTGAGGCCTGCGAAGAAGTCCTGCATGTCGTGCCCTTTCGTCGTACCCGCCAGGCGGGGCGCGTCAGTAGTAGATCGCCTGCATCATGGCGTAGCCGAGGCCCGCTGCCAAGCCGAGCCCGATCACGATGATGATCAGGCCGTTGAAACGCGTGGGCCGCAGCTGCCACCACATGATGATGCCCGAGAGGGCCCAGAAGATCATGAGCCCCGCCGTGACGTCGACGATCACCGCCCAGTAGGTCCTCGTGCCCCCCTCGGAGGGGTACCCACGGGACTTGTGGAGCCGAAGCAGGAACGATCGCAGGTTGAACTCGATCCGGGGGTCCTCGACCCGTCGCTGCTCGACCGCCCCGGTCCGAAGGTCGCAGGACAGCTCCACCACGCCTCCATCCTCGCCCAGCACGTTGAAACGAAGGTCCGGCACCGAGCGGATGCGCCCGCCCGATCCCTCGTGCTCCCGGTCGAGGTGCTGCTTGATGCCCTCGATCGCCTCGGCCCCGGTCGGGGTGAACTTCGGGAGTTCGAGCGGGTCGCCCCGTTCCTCCCCGCCCGACTGGGGCGTGAACTGCATCGTCCCGGACAGGGTCTCGGGTGCGATGCGGTAGCGCCTTCGCGCGTCATCCCCCGTGAAGTCGACGATCAGGTCACCCCGGAACTCGGCACCCGAGTCCGGTTCCCGGACGAGCGCGGTCCCCGTGGACTCGGAGAGCTCCTCGGTGATCGAATCCGCGATCTCCTCGGGGTCCAGGGCCACGAGGCCGGCGAACCGACCCGCCTCCACCGTCTCGTAGCTCGAGCTGCTGAACCACGTCTGGTGGTTGAAGAGCACCGCCGTCACCCCGTAGAGGAGCACGAACGGGACCAGGACGAGTCCGAAGTACATGTGCAGCCGACGCGTCAGCTTGAGGGTCGCCTTGTTCCGCTGGCTGCGTCGCCGCTTCGGGTGGGTGATCGGCGCCCGGGTCGCTTCCGGGCGGGCGGTCGGTGGTTGTGGTGAGGCGAGCTTCATGAGCGATCAACCCGCCGATCTGGGCCCACCGAGGGCCTGCTCCCGGCACTGGCCGGGTGGGGGGGTTGCGCAGTGTATCACCACATGAGATTGAGTCTCAACCGCAGGAAATCGCCTCCTCCGCCCATTCAATGGCGGTTCGGGGCGCCCGTGTGGTCCCTGAAGCGGGAGGTGAGGGGTTCCGGCGGGATGTGGGCTGGGGCCGGGGCCGGGGCGGGCGCCTCAGGACTCCTCGGGGTGTCGGGCCTCGTAGATCTCGGCACATCGAGACATGAACCAGGCGATCGACACCGGGACCACCACGAAGGCTCCGATGATGATGAACGCACGAATCGCGCTGGGAAGGGTTTCTTCCTCGTGGATGGTCGGCTGCGTGTAGTCGGCCAGGACCGCACCCAGGTGGCTGACGTGGTCGATCAACGATGGGAGAATGCTCATTCGGAGGCTCCTTGACCCTAGGAATACCCGCTTGGGACCTCCAAGTCCAGCACTTGTTGAACCAGACCCCCCGGATGGGGTAGCCTGAGCGCCTGGAGACGATCCGATGGAACCCTTCCTCACCCAGGCCCTGTCGCAGACCGCCATGTTCTACATCTTCATGGGGATCATGGTGCTGCTGTCGCTCATCTCGGGGATCTTCGTCTACCACAGCATCTTCATGGCCCACACCCAGCACGGCCACGACGACGACCACTGAAGGCCCCGGGCCGGCCGGTCCCCGCGGGGCGGCACGGTGGGCCACGAAAAAAGGTGGACTGGATGCCTCCGGCACCCAGTCCACCTCGCGGCACCCGACACGACCCGGGTGCGTTGGTTTCTCACCGCCCACGGGCGGTGCACGCGAATCGGATCACATGTTCTGGCCCACCGGGTTGCCCAGGGTGACCATGCTCTGGAAGTACTCGATGACGCCGGAATCCGAGACGTCCAGTGCGGGCCACTGCGGCCAGTCGAACGTGTCGTTCATGAACGGCTGCATCTGGTCCCAGCTCAGCACCGTCAGGTGGTTGATGTCGTGGTTGATCGCGACACCCTCGATGCTCCGGAACCCGTGGGTCCTGCCGTGCATCCAACCACCGTAGTGCGGTTCCATCTTCAAGGTGTTGATGAAGGTGTCCACCTTGCCGTTGTCCTCGAGGAAGTCCGCGAACCCGGGGTGGCCGAATTCGCGCACCATGTCCATGACCAGGCCGCGCATCTGGGCCTCGTTCTGGACGGTGCGAGCGGTGCGCTGGATGTCGGCGAGGATCTGGGGGTCGTAGGCGGCATCGCTGATCCATCCCACCTTGGCACCCTGCATGGCGTAGTAGAGTCCGACCCCGAGCAGGTCGTTGCCCCATGCGGTGCTGTTGTTGGTGAGTGACTCGTCGAACGCCCATTGCCCGACCTGCTCGATGCTCCGGCCCGGGAGGCCGATGAACGCCCGGAGGTCGTTGTAGGCGAGCATCGCCTCGGTGGTGATCGCGGTCCGTCCCCCGACCAGCTCGTGGTCATGGGAGTTGTTGTTCGAGCCGTGGAACTCGCCCCAGCAGGTGATGTCGACGAACTCGCCCGAGCAGGGGTCGCCGTCACCACCACCATGATCGTCGCCGTGGTCGTCGTCGCCGCCATGCCCGTCGCCATGGTCGTCGTCACCGCCACCGTCGCCGTCACCGGGGTCGTCGTCACCGCCACCGTGGCCGTCGCCATGACCCTCGCACATGCCCCACTTCGAGAGCAGGAGGGTCACGTCCGCCCCGTCCACCGATCCGGACTGGTTCATGTCGGCCAGCTGGTCGGGCTGGCCCCACCGGGCGAGCATGAAGGTGAGGTCCTCGCCGTTGACCATCATGTCCCCGGTCATGTCACCCATGCAGCCCATGCCGGGGTCGCCGGGCTCGCCCGGCTCGATGACCACGCCCTCGATCCTGACCTCGACCAGCTCGCCGTTGAGGCGCACGTCGCCCGGCGAGGGGGGCCACGAGCCGACCCCGGTGTACCCGAGGGTCACCGAATTGCCGGGCTGGATGGTCTCGTTGTACCACTCGTTGTCGAGGACGGTCCGTTCACCATCCTGCGATGGGATGCATCGCCAGGCGTAGAGGACCTCCGGGCTGCCGGTCCAGGAGAGCTGCCAGCCATCCAGCTCCGCGCCGCCCTGGTCGGCCGCCACCACGATGTCGGCGTTGTACCCGCCGTCCCAGACGGTCTGGACCTGAAAGTCGACCGAGTGCTGCGCCATGGCCAGGCCTGCGCAGAACAGCGGTGCGGATGCAATGACAGCTGACGATCGATGTCGATTCGATTCCGGTTTCATGCAAGTTTCCTTATGTGCCCCGTCTCTGGATCTCTCGCAGAGCCATACGAGGTGGTGAATGTGAAGGTTCCCCAGCTTTTCAACCAGAATCCCGCGCGGGAATCGCCGAAGCGGGAAAAAACGGGATGACGTGTTTAAATGGCCGGATCTCCCCGGCAAACCGTCCAAAACGTACGTGCCACGGGAGGATATTTTCCTGCACGCCGCATCCCCGAGCTCTCGAGGACGGACTGCCTGCCCGGGGACGGGTTCGTGATGGAACGTACGATGTCAGCGGCGCGTGGTCTCGACCCCGGTGATGTCCATCGACATCCCGACCGGTTCGCTCCGGCCAGAGACCACGGTTGCCGTCTGCCGGGACGGGATGTGCAGTCCGGTCTCCCCGGCGTGCTCATGCTTCACGAGGGTCACCGTGCGGATCCCCCCGTTGCCGTCGAACTCCGTGAGCAGGAACCGTCCGGGCAGCATCCTTCCATCGTCGGTGTCGACCCAGTCGACCACGTCGTACCGCCGCCCTCCCCGAGGGCCTTCGGCGATCACCGAGTCGATCCTCCGGTCCTTCACCACGTACACGATCCCGTCATCGGGCAGCTCGACCCGCGTTCCCGCCTCCGCCTGCCGGTCGACCTCGAAACGGACCGTCATCCCGTCGATCGATCCCGGGATCGGAAGCCCGTGCACGAGCCGGATGAATCCGGCCTGTTCCGGGGAGAACGAGGATTCCGACCCGGTGCTCGTGAGCGAGTGGTCCCCTTCGATCGTCCCCTCGAACCTCCCCGGCCCGGCGCGGCCGCTGACCAGGCCGGTCCAGGTCACGTCATCCGGGACGAATCCAGCATTGCATCCCCGTGCATCGAGGAGCAGGGCCCTGGCCAGGCCGTTGCTGCCCGGGGGGACGTTCCGGTCGCGATGGACGGTCAGGGTGGTGTAGTGTCGGACCAGGTCGTACGGCCGGCCTTCGTGGGTCCCCTCGCGTCGCTCCGGCACCATGGCCCGTACCGAGAACAACGGCGTGGCGGGGAGCGGGATCACGACGGATCCATCCTCGCCCGTGCTCATCGTCGCGGTCTCCGTTCCCCGGAGCGGCACGACGATCTCCGCGTCCGGCACCGGCCTGCCGTCGGCCAGCACGGTCAGCTTCAGGCGTTCGTGCTCGAACGGCTCGGCGATGATCTCCGCCCCGAGCCCTGCGGGGATCCCCGCCGAATCCATGCCCTGGACCCCCTTGGCGTGGTACTCCAGCAGGAATGCATCCCCGCGGGTCATCAACCCGTAGGTGTAGCTCCCGCAGGCCGCCCTCGAACCGTCGGGGAGCTCCGCGACCATCGCGAACGGTTCCCGGCGCAGTTCGGCCGACCCGCCGCCGGGGATCCAGAACCTCGTGCCGGAGATGAGATCCACCATTCGCGGACTGGCGCTGAAGTCCCATGCGCTCTCGGCGAAGTGGAGTTCCGCCCTCGGTGGTTGCTCGTCGAGGACGTGGATGAACAGGAAGTGCGCGTGCAGCTCCGCGGTCGCCACGAGGGCCAGTGGCAGGATCAGGCTCTTGAGCAGCATGGTGTATCGGATCCTTCCAGGTGGTTTCCCGGGGGCTTGATCAATGGCCGGTGGAATCGCCGCCACGGCTGGCTTCGTACAGGAACCAGGTCCTGCGCTCGGTCTCGTCGATCCAGTTCTCGATGAGGCTCGAGCTGGCGATGTCGCGGTGGCGATCGGTCACGTCGTGGGCGGATCGAAGTTCGGCGGCGAGGTGCTTGTTGTCCTCGCAGAGCTCCGCCAGCATGTGGAGGGGTTCCATGAAGGACTCGTCGTTGTCCTTGACCCGCTGTCGCCGGCCGATGTCCCCGATCGACCTCAGGGTGGTTCCCCCGATCTTGCGGATCCGCTCCGCGATCGCGTCGGTCATGTCGAAGAGCTGTTCCCCCTGCTCGTCCAGCAGCAGGTGGTAGTCCCGGAAGTGGGGGCCGCTCACGTGCCAGTGGAAGTTCTTGGTCTTGAGGTACAGGGCGAACACGTCGGCCAGCAGGGGGTTGAGCGCGGCCGAGATCTCCTCGGTGGCCTGCGGCTGGAGGTCCGTCGGGGTCGCGAGTGGCTGGTCGTTCTTTGACATGCTTGGTCTCCGGTCACGCTGCGTTCAGCTGGGTTCGTCCCCCGGGTCCGGCCTCGGGGGTTGCTAAGGTACCGGATCGGGTTCCTCGGGGTTCCGATCCGGGGGACGCCGACACCCCGCGAAGAACGCAGGGTGCCGGACGATCATGGAGCGTACCGGGCTCGAACCGGTAACCCCTGCCTTGCAAAGGCAGTGCTCTCCCAATTGAGCTAACGCCCCGGGGGAACCCGCGAGTATACCGTCCGCCAACGCTCGAGGAACGTTCAGTCGGCTCCGTCGTCCGTGGATGCCTCCACGACCGCCTCGTCGGTCGCCGGCACCGGCTCCTTCGATGCGTCGTCGGTCTCGGACCCCCGGGTCCCGCCGGCGGCCCCCGGGCCGGTGCCCGCGGTCTGCTTCGCGAGCAGGTCGATCCGCCGCGGGCGAACCACGTTCAGCTGGAGTGCCTCGTCGTACTCCACCGATCCGATGATGCCCACCGAGAGTCCGGTCCAGCTCGCCATGTCGTAGCGCTTGTCCGGGACCACGTAGGCGATGGTGTGCCCGCCGGCCATGTCCTGCAGCCGGAAGAGCTGGGGCATGGTGTTCGAGCCGCTGAACACCACCGAGGCGTTGAGCTGGCCCACGATGTCGAAGGGGGCCCGGGTGTCCATCGCCATCCTGGTGGCGTTGATGTTGTCGCCGTCGATGCGGGTCCGCTCCCTCATCGCCTTGAGGCGGGCCAGTCGATCCTGCACGTCGCCCTTGATCTCGAGCACGTCGATGCGGCTCTGCGCGGTCGCCTTCTGGACGTCGGTGATGTCGGGATCCTCGGCCAACTTCGCGAATTCACGCTGCAGGGTCTGCAGCTCCGCGGACTCGATGTCCTCCCGGAGGACCTCCCGGAAGGCATCGTCCAGCTCGGCGAGTCTCGCGGCCCGCATCGCGGCGGGACTGAGGGTCTCCTCCTCCTCGACCGCGACGGCCGTCACCGTCTCCTCGGTTGCCCCGGTCGCCTCGGTCGACCCGGTGGTCGCGTCGTCGTCCCCGGTCGGGGCCGGCGCGGGCGTGGCCCCGAGGGTGATGACCTCACCGGGTGCGGGGGTCGGTGCCTTCGTGGCATCGGCCTCGGCGGGCGTCGTCTCGGCGTCCTGCTTCGCCATCACCGGCATGATCGCGGCGATCTCCTCGGCGCTGGCCTTGCGCAGCATCTTCGCATTGATCCAGGCCAGCTGGTCGTGGGGGAGCTGCACCTTCCAGTTGCCGGGGTCGTTGGCTCGCGTGCCCGGAATCCGTTCGACGAGCACGAGTTCCGTACCCGAGTCGAGGGCGGGATCGAGGGCCTCGAAGCTGGCGCTCGGGCGACCATCCTTGTTGAGGTTCGGCGCCCGCAGCGAGGTGCGCCGGAGCACGGTCCCGGTCATTCCGTCGGCCTGGACCGCGTCGGTCCGCACGTATCCGTAGGCCGACTCGAAGGCCGGCGTGGCGGTCCGGACCCGTGCCCAGCCGTAGCGCTCGTCGACGACCTCGACCACCGCCCCCCTGGTCAGCTGGAAGAAGGGATAGCCGCCCTCCACGCTGGCCGCGGTGCGGACGTTGATGTTCCCGTCCCGATCGACCACGAAGAACCGGTCGGCACCCGGCGCCGTGGCCGTGGCGGACGCGGGGTCGGCGGGTGGTGCCGCCGATTCCTGGGCGGAGGCGAACGAAGCGGTGAGGAGGCCTGAAAGACCCACGACGGCAAGAGTGAGTTTCGTCTGCATGGAACCATGGTACCTCCCCGCCCGGAGGCTGCTAGCATTCGCTCTCATGGCAGGGTTTTCCACCAGAAACGTCAACCACCTCCTCGTGCTCGGCCTGCTCCTCGCCTCGGGGTGCGCGGAGCCGTACGCCCGGGACGACGGCGACCGGCGCCTCCAGGCGGCCCTCGAGGGTGCGATCCAGCGCGAACTCGCGGTGCAGGCGTCCGGTGCGCCCCTCCAGACCACCCCGACCCTCGATTCGAAGGTCGAGACCACCCTGGCCGCCCGTCGGACCGAGCTCGACGGGATCGGCCCGACGCTCGCTCGAGGCGGGGAGCCGCTGGACCTCGGCGAGGACCTGCTCGGGCAGCCCCAGGAACAGTACTTCATCACCCTGCGCGCCGCGCTGGAGAGCGCGATCACCCACAACCTGCTGGGCCAGAACGCCCGGCTCGCCCAGGGGATGAGCGAGACCCGCATCGTCGAGGCGGAGGCCGCCTTCGATGCGGTGTTCTTCTCGGATTTCGAGTTCACCAGGCTGCAGCAACCCGAGGTCGTCCCGAGGATCGAGCTGGTCCCCGGGATCGTCCAGGACATCACGCCGTCGGTCCGGAACGTCAAGCGATGGGAGGTCGAGACGGGCCTGCGCAGCCTGCTCACCTCCGGCGGCTCGGTCGAGGTCTCGACCTCCGTGGGCTACGACGACATCGCGGATTCCGACGGCATCACCTACCAGCCGGACCCCGCATGGAGCACCGCGGTCAGCCTGGGCCTCACCCAGCCCCTGCTCCGCGGGTTCGGCACCGAGGTGGCGCTCTCGCAGGTCAGGCTCGCGCGGAACGCGGCTCGTTCCTCCACCGAGGACGTTCGCGAGCAGCTGCTGGCGGTGGTCGCGAACGTGGAGGTGGCCTACTGGCAGCTGGTGCTGGCCCGCCAGCGCCTCGCCGCCGCCGAATGGCTGCTCGAGGTGGGGGTGGAGATCCGCGACGTGCTCTCCAAGCGCCGGAACATCGATACCACCGCGGCGAACTACGCCGACGCGGTCGCGACGGTCGAGCGACGACGAGGGGACCTCATCGTCGCCCAGCGGGACATCCGCTTCTCCAGCGACGCCCTGAAGGTGATCATGAACGACCCCCGGCTGCCCGTCGGGGAGGAGATCCTGGTCGCCCCCGCGGACTGGATGACCGACGAACCGATGCGATACAACCTCGGGGAGGCGATCGCGGTCTCGATCGATCGATCGCCCTCGGTCCGTCGGGCGCTGCTGCTCATCGACGACGCGTCCATCGGCATCGACGTCGCGGACAACGGGCGGCTCCCCCAGCTGGACCTCGCGGGACAGATGCGGTGGAACGGACTCGAGGGGGGGCTCGGCTCCAGCTACGACAACCTCGTGGAGGGTGGACTGGTCGACTACCTGCTGGGGATCCAGTTCTCCCAGGCGATCGGGAACCAGGCCGCGGAGGCGGTCTACCGGCGTTCACGCCTGGAACGCTCGGCCGCGGTGGTCGCCTACCAGAGGGCGATCCAGCAGACCGTCCTCGAGGTCAAGAACGCGCTGCGGGACGTCCGCACCAGCTCGCTGCTGATCGGACAGACCCGCGCCCTGCGCCTCGCGCAGGCCGAGAACCTCCGTGCCCTGCAGGTGACGCAGAAGACCATGGCCCAGCTCACCCCGGAGTTCCTCGCCCTCAAGTTCCAGCGACAGGACGGCCTTGCCACCGCCCAGGTGCGCGAGGTGCAGGCCCTGGTGGAGTACAACACCGCGATCGCGAGGCTGTTCCAGTCGATGGGAATCGGCCTCCAGATGAATCGAATCGAACTTCGGATCGATTCCGGTTCGATTCCGCTGGAGTCTGCGGTATCCTCGATGGTCCGGAACCCCCCCTCATGAACTCCGACCGAATCCTCGAGCCCACCCCCGAACACGTCGAACGCTGTGCCAGGCACCTGCGGGAGGGCGGTCTCGTGGGCATGCCGACCGAGACCGTCTACGGCCTGGCCGCCGACGCCTGCGACCAGGAGGCGGTCCGGCGGATCTACCGGGCCAAGTCCCGCCCCGCGGGCAATCCGCTGATCGTGCACGTCGCGAGGGCGGAGCAGGCGCGTTCCTTCTGCGAGCAGTGGGACGACCGGTGCCAGCAGCTGGCCGACGCCTTCTGGCCGGGTCCGCTGACCCTGGTGCTCAAGCGCAGCGCGCTCGCCAGCGACTCGATCACCGCGGGCCAGTCCACGGTGGCGGTCCGTTCCCCCGCCCACGACGTCGCACGCGCCCTGATCGAGGCCGCCGATCGCGCCCTCGTGGCCCCGAGCGCCAACCAGAGCGGCCACGTCTCCTCGACCACCGCGGCCCACGTGATCACCGAGTTCCCGGAGCTCGAGTTCCCGGTCCTCGACGGCGGGATGTGCGCACTGGGCATCGAGTCCACGGTGCTGGACCTGACCGGGGACCACCCGATCGTCCTTCGCCCCGGTGCGGTCACCGCCCGCGCACTCCGGAACGTGCTGCCGGACCTCGAGGTCCCGGTCATCGGCGAGCAGGGAGCCTCACCGGGGACCTCGCCCCGGCACTACGCCCCGCACACGCCCACCGAGCTGGTCACCGGCGGCGAGATCAAGGGTCGCCTCGCGGGCTGCTCGGCTCCCGTCACCGTGCTCTCGATCGGCCCCCGCCGGGTCGGGGTGCCGCACGCCTCGGTCGAGATGCCCGACGACCCGGATGCGTACGCACGGAAGCTCTATGCCGGCCTTCGCGAGGCCGATGAGTCCGACGGCTCGTTGATCCTCATCGAGTCCCCACCCTGGACCGACGGACTCTGGCGGGCGATCAACGACCGCCTGCAGCGTGCCTGCGCCCCGCCGGTCAGCTCGTGAAGTCCTCCATCGGCATGTCCACCCCGAGCCTGTCCGCGCAGTCCCGTGCCACGTCGTAGCCCGCGTCGGCGTGCCGGAAGACGCCCATCATGGGGTCGTTGGTGAGCACCCGGCGAAGCCGGGCCTCCGCGGCGGGGGTCCCGTCCGCGACGATGACCTGTCCCGCGTGCTGCGAGAAGCCGATGCCCACCCCGCCCCCGTGGTGGAAGCTGACCCAGCTCGCACCCGAGGCGATGTTGGTGGCGAAGTTCAGGATCGGCCAGTCGCTCACCGCGTCGGTGCCGTCGATCATCGCCTCCGTCTCCCGGTTCGGGCTCGCGACGCTGCCGCAGTCGAGGTGGTCCCGTCCGATCACCAGTGGCGCGGACACCTTGCCCGAGGCCACCAGCTCGTTGAAGAGCACCCCTGCCTTGTCCCGTTCACCGAGGCCCAGCCAGCAGATCCGGCAGGGAAGTCCCTGGTAGGCGACCCGGTCCTCGGCCATGGTCAGCCACCGACGCAGCGACTCGTCCTCGGGGAAGAGCTCCATGAGCGCCCGGTCGGTGACCGCGATGTCCTTCGGGTCCCCGGAGAGGGCGCACCACCGGAAGGGGCCCCGGCCGACGCAGAACTGGGGCCGGATGTACTCGGGCACGAAGCCAGGGAAGGCGAAGGCGTCCTCGAAGCCGTTGTCGAGGGCCCGCTGCCGGATGTTGTTCCCGTAGTCGAAGGTCTTCGCCCCCGCGGACTGCATCTTGACCATCAGGCGCACGTGCTCCTCCATGGTGTCCATGGAATGGGAGGTGTACCCGTCGGGGTCGGAGTCCCGCAGCGCGTCGGCGGACCCGCGGTCCATGTCGACCGGGTAGTACCCCACCAGCGGGTCGTGCGCGGAGGTCTGGTCGGTCAGGGTGTCGGGGACGATGCCCCGTTCGTCGAGCCGGCGGAGCAGGTCCACCGCGTTGCCCAGGTAGCCGATCGACAGCGCCTTGCGCTGGTCCCGGTACTCGATGGCCCGGTCGATGGCGGCGTCGAGGTCCTCCTCGATCTCGTCGAGGTAGCGGTCGTGCACCCGCTTCTCGAGTCGCTCCCGGCAGATCTCGGCGATCAGGCAGGTCCCCTCGTTCATGGTGATCGCGAGCGGCTGGGCCCCGCCCATGCCGCCGCACCCCCCGGTGACGTTGAGGGTCCCGGCGAGGCTGCCGCCGAAGTGCTGGCGAGCGCATTCGGCGTAGGTCTCGTAGGTGCCCTGGAGGATCCCCTGGGTCCCGATGTAGATCCAGGACCCGGCGGTCATCTGCCCGAACATCATCAGCCCGCGGGCCACGAGGTCGTCGAAGTGTTCCTGCGTGGCCCAGTGGGGGACGAGGTTCGAGTTGGCGATCATCACCCTCGGCGCGTCCTCGTGGGTCCTGATCACCCCGACCGGCTTGCCGGACTGCACCAGCATCGTCTCGTCGGGCTCGAGTCGCTGCAGGGTCTCGATCATCGCATCCAGCGCCTCCCAGCTGCGGGCGGCCTGACCGCGGCCCCCGTAGACGACCAGGTCCTCGGGTCGCTCGGCGACCTCGGGATCGAGGTTGTTCATCAGCATCCGCATCGCCCCCTCGGCCTGCCAGCTCTTGCAGGAACGCTCGGAGCCGCGGGGGGCGGTGATCACACGATTCTGGGTGTTGGTGCTCATGCGGCCATTCTAGGGTGGTTCAGACCCCGCCGGCAGCGATGAGTTCCGCGATTCGTGCAATGTCCGGGGCGGGGGGGCGGTCCGTGGTGAGGGGGGTCACCTCCCCCCGGACGGCCTCCACGGTGCGCTCCACCCCGGTTCCCGACCTGAGGGGGCGCTGGTGCTCCATCGCCTCGGTCATCACCAGCAGCTCGATCGCCACCACGTCCCGGGCCAGCCGGATCGACTGGCGCGCGAGGTTCGCGGACGTGGCGCCCATCGAGTTGTAGTCCTCGATGCCCGCGGAGGTGGGGACGTTGCCGACGCTGGCGGGATTCGCGAGGGTCTGCAGCTCGTTGCAGCAGGCCGCCGCGGTGTACTGCGCGATCATGTAGCCCGAATGGAGCCCGGGCTCCGGTGCGAGGTAGGTGGTGACGGGGTTCTGGTCGTCGTGCCCCGAGAGCAGCCAGAACACCCGGCGTTCGGCGATGCCCGCCACGTGCACCAGTGCGATGCGGAGCGAGTCCAGCGCGATCGCCAGCGGCATGCCGTGGAAGTTCCCGCCGGAGAGGATCGACCCGTCCTCGGGCATGACCAGCGGGTTGTCGGTCACCGCCCCGAGCTCCCGCTCGACGATCGTCCGCACGTGGTCGATCGCATCGATCGCCGCGCCCAGGACCTGCGGGGACGCCCTCAGGCAGTAGGGGTCCTGCACCCGCGGATCGTCCTCCAGGTGGTCGAGCACGATCGTGGATCCCTCCAGTCGCTGCAGGACCTCGCGCGCCACCATGGCCTGTCCCGGTTGTCGTCGCAGTTCGTGGATCCGCGGGTCGAACGGGCCGTGCGACGCCCGGCACGCGTCCACGGACAGCGCGGTCCCCGCGATCGCGGCCCGGACCAGGGTCGCGGCATCCTCCAGGCAGAGGGCCGCGGTCGCGGCCATCAGGTGGGTTCCATTCAGCAGGGCGAGCCCTTCCTTGGCCTCGAGCTGGAGTGGTCGTTCCCCCAGCTCCTCGAGGAGGGGGCCGGTCGCCTGCTCCGTCCCGCGGTGGAGGCACGAACCCTCCCCGATGAGTGCGAGGGCGATGTGGGACAGGGGGGCCAGGTCCCCGGAGGCACCCACCGAGCCGCGAGAGGGCACCACCGGCAGCACGTCGTGCTCGAGGTGCCAGAGGAGCCGATCGATGGTGCGGGGCTCGACCCCGGAATGGCCACGTGCGAGGCTCGCGGCCAGCAGCAGCATCGTGGCCCGGACCACGTCCGGGGGCAGGGGGTCGCCCACGCCCGCCGCGTGGCTCCGGACGATGTTCCGCTGGATCTCGTGGACCTGTTCCACCGAGATCCGCACCTTGGAGAGCGAGCCGAAGCCCGTGTTCAGGCCGTAGATCGGATCCACGTGGTCCGCCGCGGTCGCGACCACCGCCCTGGCCGCCGCCACGCGCTCGCGGGCGGGGTCGGCGAGCCCCACGGATGCGTGCCTGCGGGCCACCGCCACGACCTCCCCGGTCGTCAGCGGGCTTCCGTCGAGGGTCACCGGGGTCGGCGGGTTGGCTTCGCTTCGGCTCATCGGTCTCGACAGACTAGGGCGGATCCATGGTCCCCGCCAGCCGCCATCCTGCCGCCGCGTACCGCTTCGGCCCGCCCCGCCGGTGCTCAGCGGGATTCCCGTGAACTTCCCGCGCCACAGGGGGTTCACGGCCGCCTCCGGGGCCGATGGGACCGCCGCGTCCCGGACCCCTCCAGATTCCTGGTGGATTACCCGTCCATCACTGAGACAACTTCGGGGACCTCGTCTACACTTGACGCTCCTCCCGGGGACAACCATCACCCAAAGACGATTCATGGAGAAAACTTCGATGACCTCATCCGAGACCCACAACTGGCCCGACCTCGCGATCGGACTCTACGAACGACTCACCGGCTCCAACGCCGAGATCATCTACCAGTTCGACAACATGACCGTCGAGATCCCCAGCGGCACCGGCCCCGAGGCCCGGCACGCACCCTGGCGTCTCAACGGCACCCTGCGCATCCGGACCCGGTCCCACGACGGCTCCTGATCGATGTCGCTGCACATCGAATCCGACCTACGCCTCGAGTTCGAGGGGCACGAGCTGTCCCTCCGCGATGACGGGGACGACCTGGTCGCCGAGTTCAGTTCGCTGACCGCGGTTCGACGACTGAAACGGACCCTCAAGGTCCGGCCCGGCCCGTTGCCACCCGTCTGTCGGCTTCCGGGTCTCGACGAGATCACCGCGCGAGTCGTGGTCCGCGGCCGGACGGTGGCGGTGCTCGACACCCGGGGGCACTCCGCGAACGTCAAGCCGGTCTGGCTGGGATTGATCGCTACCCTGCTGCACCTTCCGGCTTCAGGCGCCTGATCCGGCGACGGAGCCAGCCCCGGAAGGCCCGCATCACCATCAGGTGCACCAGCGCCTGGGTGAACTCGTAGAGATACCAGGGGATGCTGGGGGCGTAGTCGTGCAGCACCGCCACCACGGTGTCGGATTCCCCGGTGACCCGGCGGAACTCGAATCGCCCCTTCCCGTGCGGGGTGTTGCGGACCAGGAGCCCGCCCTTGATGGCGAGCACGTCCGACTTCCTGCTGCACCGCGCGTGGTCGCGTTCGAGGACCAGCAGGCTGATCCCGCCCACCAGGTGCACCTCGACCTTCTCCAGCTCGTCGGTGCCCGGGCGGACCTCCAGCTTGGTGGTGAGCAGCGGGCGTCCCCAGGTACCCAGCCACTCCCAGTACTTCCGGCAGATCAGCGCCGCCGACCATTCCGCCGGGGCGATCATCCGCTGGACCGATCGGACGAGGCTGAGCCGGTTGATGATCACGCGGTCCTTGAGCCGCATCTGCCGACGGGGATCCTCGTCCCGCTTCCCGACCGAGATCGCCTCGTCGAGCGCCTCGTCGAACCCCTGCAGCTCCGGGGCGAGGGTGTCAAGCAGCGGGTTCGGGCGGGCCACGGTGGGGGAGGCGAGGCTCGAGACCAGGGGGAACACCAGGCTCTTGGGTTCCCCGCTGAAGAGCATGATCCAGAGGGTCGAGACCTTGGGGGAGGAGATCGGCACGTGGAAGGTCAGCGGCGTTCGGCCGAGGTGCTTCGCGGTGCGCATGATCATGTCGCCGTAGGTCATCTCCTCCGCGATCCCGAGGTCGTACTCGCCCACCCAGCGCTCCGAGTCCTCCAGGACCAGCTGGAACGCACGCACTACGTCCTTGATGCTCACCGGCTGGGTGGGGGTCGAGGTCCAGCGAGGCAGCACCATCATCGGCAGGCGCTTGATCAGCCTGGTCAGCATGCGCAGCGAGGAGCCACCACGTCCGATCACCACCCCCGCCCCGAGCTGGGTGACCGCGGGACCCCCGGAGGCGAGCACCAGGCCCACCTCGCGACGGGACTGGAGGTGACGCGAGAGTCGCTCCTTGTCGATCGCGGAGGACAGTCCCCCGAGGTAGACGATCCGCTTGACGCCGGTCGCCTCGCAGGCGGTCCGCATGTTGTCGGCGAGCAGGAGGTCGAGGTCCTCGAATCCCGCCTGGGTGAGCCGCGACTGGGGGGACATCGAGTGCACGAGGTAGATCACCACGTCCACGTCGACGAGCGATCGCTTGATCTCCTCGATGTCGAAGAGGTCGCACTGGCACCAGGTGACGCCCTCCGATTCCATCTGGTCGCCCGCCCCGGACTGGCTGCGGGTCAGCGCGGTCAGGTCGTACTGGGCCGAGAGGCTCCGTCGCAGCGCCCGGCCCACGAAGCCGCTGGCGCCGGCGATGGCCACCCGGATCCTCCTCGGGGACGTGTCCTGGGTCGTGACTGCTTGGTCCATGGTGTCCATCGTCCGTCATGGTAGCCGCCCGGAGGCCCGTCAGCCCTCCGCCCTCCCGGGATCCCCCGCCGCCCCGACTCCCGGGGGCACCCCCGGGGGCCTCCCTCGCCGGGTAGGATCATCCCCATGCGCGAGGCACTCATCCGCTATTGCACGCTCTTCGGGTCGCTGGCCCTGGTGTCCGTCGCGGCGGTCCCGATCCTGGCCGTCCGCAGCTCGGCGCTCGGGGTCCCCGCCCCGGTGGGCCTGGAGGCGGCCTCCCCGGTCCCGGCCCTCGGAGCGGTGCTCCTGGCCTTTGCGTTGTTCACCGTTGTCGCGGCGTTCGTCGCACGCATCCTGAACATCGCGGTCGCGCTGTTCGTCGTCGGCTGGGGCTTCTCGGTCGTCGCCCTCGCCTGCGGGAACGTCCAGTCCTTCCTGTGGTCGGGCGGAGCCCCCGCCACCCAGGCGATCGAGACGCTGGTCTCGAGCGTCCCCGTGGCGGTGGTGGTGGTCGTGCTCTTCCTGGCCTCCGGCGGCCTGAAGGAACTGCATGGCTCCGACCACCCGCTGTCCCGCCCGACCCTCGAGACCCTTCGCGCCCCGCAGTCGCTGCTCTTCCTCGCCTTCGGCTTCGTCGCGGTGGCGGCGAGCTGGGGCCTGCTCTCGAGCATGCGCCCCGGCCAGGTCCTGGGTGCGGTCTTCGTCGGTTGCTGGGCCGCCGGGGCCGTGGCCCGGCTCGCCCTCCCTTCGGCCCAGCCCGTGCTGCTCTTCGTGGGGCCGGTCCTCTGCGGGGGGCTGGTCCAGCTGGTGCTCGCCCTGGGCACCTCGGGGGACCTCGCGGATGCCCTGGTGGCGGGTGACTACCCCCGGCTGCTCTGGGTGATGCCGCTGGACTGGGTCGGTGGTTCGCTGGCGGGCACCGCCTTCGGACTCGGCTTCGCGAAGATGTTCTTCGAGAGCAGTCTCGCCGAGAAGTCCTCGGGGTCCGAGGAGTGGGGGCCCGCGGGCTCGGGATCCTGAGGGACCCGGGGAATCGCGGGACCGGGCCGGATGGCTTCACCCGCAGGGTGTAGACTCTGGTCATGTCACTCATCGTCACCGGAACACTTGGAATCGACTCCGTCGAGACCCCGACCGGATCCGCCGAGCGGGTCCCGGGGGGCTCCGCCGCCTACTTCTGCGCCGCCGCCAGCGCCCAGGGACCGGTCCGGTTGGTGGGGGTGGTCGGCGGGGACTGGCCCGAGGAACACCACGCCGCCCTGCGCGGCTTCGAGGGCATCGACCTGTCCGGCCTCGAGCGCCGGGAGGACTCCAGCACCTTCGCCTGGGGTGGTCGCTACCTCGAGAACATGAACGAGCGGGAGACGCTCTTCACCGAGCTCGGGGTGCTCGAGGAGGCGCCGCCCTCGATCCCGGACTCGTTCGTCGACAGCGAGCTGGTCTTCCTCGCCAATTCACACCCCGCCGTCCAGAAGTCGTTCCTCGAGCAGTTCGCCGGGCGCCGCCTCTCGGTCGTGGACTCCATGGACCTCTGGATCAACATCGCGAGGCCGGAACTCGACGAGGTGATCTCCGCGGTCGACGGGGTCCTGCTCAACGATTCCGAGGTCCAGCAGCTCACGGGAATCGGGAACCCCTACTCCGCGGCCCACGAGATCCTGCAGATGGGGCCCAGCTTCGTCATCGTGAAGAAGGGCGAGCACGGCGCGGTGCTGGTGCACCGCGACGGGACGGTGGTGGTGCCCGCCTTCCCGGTGCCCCTCGAGGGGGTGGTCGACCCGACCGGAGCCGGCGACAGCTTCGCCGGGGGATTCATGGGCTACCTCGAACGGACCGGGCGGCTGGACTTCGAGGCGCTGCGCGCCGCCCTCGGCTGGGGCACGGTCACGGCCAGCTTCACCCTGGAGCGCTTCGGCCTCGAGGGCCTCCGCGGCCTCGACCTTCCCCGACTCGAGGACCGTTTCGAACAACTGGTCCGGATGACCAGACTCACCTGATCGGTGCGCCGACGTCGATCCCCGACTCGCGGCCCACCGGGAGCCCCCGCATGCCCCTGCATTCCCTCGTCTCCGTGCTGCTCGCCACCTCGATCGCCCCCGCGGACCCCGGGGCCGGCTGGGATCCCTTCTCGGAGATCCCGGGCGCCGATCGGGTCCAGCAGGCCTCCACCACCGGCCGGAGCCTGATCCGTCCCCCCCGGCCCCGTTCGGTGCGCTGGGACCTCGACCGCGGGCTCGCCTTCGTGCGTGCCGGTTCCGAATGGCTGGTCGTGGACCTCGAGCAGTGCGTGCGCCTCACCGGCGACGACCTTCCCTCGCCCCCGCGCGTCGAGGCCACCGGCGAGGAGCCCCGCGCCCGTCGCCGGGGCCGCCGCGCCGCCGCCCCCGCCCGCGGACGACAGGCCACCACGTCCTACTCGCCCGACGGGAACTGGACCGCACGCCACGAGGACTTCAACGTGGTGCTCGAGGGGCCCGACGGAATGCAGCGCCAGGTCACCACGGACGGGGACGCCCGCGAGCGATACGGCACCGCCAGCTGGGTCTACGGCGAGGAGCTGGGCCAGCAGACCGCGATGTGGTTCTCGCCCGACAGCCGCCAGCTCGCCTTCTACGCCTTCGACGTGACCGAGGTGCCCGACTACTTCCTGCTGGACGGGCTCACCAGCCTCCGGACCGAGGTCATGGACGAGGCGTATCCGAAGCCCGGCGACCCCAACCCCATCGCGGGGCTTCGCATCCACGACCTCGATTCCGGGGAGACGTCGACGGTGGACGTGGGGGAGGAGCCCGACCAGTACGTCTTCGACGTCGAGTACACCCCCGACTCGCGCTACCTCACCTTCCTCAGGATGAACCGCCTGCAGAACCGGCTCGAGCTGGTCCTCGGCGACCCCGCGACCGGTCGGTCCCGCACCCTCATCGAGGAGACGCAGCCGACCTGGGTGGCCCACGACCCCGAGCTCAGGTGGCTCGAGGACGGGCGCCGCTTCCTGTGGTCCAGCGAGCGCTCGGGGTTCCGGACCTACGAGCTCTGGGACGTCGAAGCAGGACGCCTCGCGGTCCTCGGTCCCGGGAGCTTCCCCACGGGGTCGGTGCTGTCGCTGGAGGAGGACCCCGGGCTGCCCGGGGGAGGACGACTGCTGTTCACGGGTCGCAGCGAACGGGCCCCCCTGAACCAGCAGCTCTACGCGGTCAACCTCGACGGCTCCGGCTTCCGACAGCTCACGGGAGACGACCTCACGCACTCCGGCTTCCAGGTCGCCCCCGACGGATCCGCGGTGGTCGCGATCGGCGAGGCGTGGGACCAGGCCCCCCGCCTGCTGGCGTACTGCGGGGGGGAGGCCGATCCGGTGGTGCTCCGCGAAACCGACCTCGAACCGCTCGCCAGCTCCGGGTTCCGGCCCTCCGAACTGTTCTCCTTCACCACCGAGGACGGGTCCGCCACCTGCTTCGGCCGGATCCACTACCCCTCGGGGTTCGATCCCTCCCGGCGCTGGCCGGTCCTCGTCGACGTCTACGGGGGCCCCGAATCCAGCGCGGTCCGCAACCGCTTCTCGATGTCCAGCCCCATGACCGAGTTCGGCTTCGTGGTGGTGCAGATCGACAACCGGGGGACCGAGGGTCGCGGCAAGGCCTTCGAGGGCGCCACCTACCTCAAGCTCGGCCTCGTCGACCTCGACGACCAGGCCCACGGGGTCCGCACCCTCCTCGATCGCCACGAGTTCCTGGACGGCGAGCGGGTCGGCATCACCGGCCACTCCTACGGGGGCTACCTCAGCGCCCTCGCGCTCCTGCGCCACCCCGACCTCTTCAAGGTGGCGGTCGCCGGGGCCCCGGTCACGGACTGGCGCAACTACGACACCATCTACACCGAACGCTACATGCGCACTCCCGACGCCAACCGCGAGAACTACGACGCCTCGAGCTGCGTGGAGCTGGCCGGCAACCTGGAGGGGGAGCTGCTGCTGCTGCACGGGATGGTGGACGACAACGTGCACCCCTCGAACTCCTGGCAGCTGGTGAACCGGCTGCAGGGCCTGGACCGCCCCTTCGAGATGCTGTTCTTCCCCAACAGCGCCCACGGGATCTGGTCGCCGGCCTCCCGGTCGGCGAAGTGGTCGTTCCTCGTCGAGCAGCTGGTCCCCGAGGGGTCGGGCACGTGAGCAGCCGGTTGCCGCCCGATCGTTCGGACGTCCTGACCGAGGCGGAACATCCGAGTGGGCGGGACCTCGGCACCGCCTCCATCCCCGAAGCCATCGAATGGATCGCCGAGGACCACCATCGGGTGGTCGAGGCGATCCTCGCCGCCGCCCCCCGACTCGAGGGGCTGGTCGAGGCGGTGACCGAGGCCCTCGGCACCGGCGGTCGACTGGTCTACGTCGGGGCGGGGACCAGCGGCCGGCTCGGGGTCCTCGACGCCTCGGAATGCCCCCCGACCTTCAATTCCAGTCCCGACGCGGTCCTGGGGTTGATCGCGGGCGGGGACGTCGCGCTTCGCCGCTCCAGCGAGGGGTGCGAGGACGACCCCGCCGGCGCCCACCCCGAGCTCGATCGTTGCTCGGTGCGCCCGGGCGACGTGGTGCTCGGCATCGCCGCGGGGGGGACCACCCCCTACGTGCTCGGCGCGATCGAGGAGTCCGCACGACGCGGCGCGACCACGGGCCTGCTCTGCTGCGCACCCCGGACCTCGCCGCCCGGCTGCGACCACCTGGTGGTCCTGGAGACCGGACCCGAGCTGCTCGCCGGCTCGACCCGACTCAAGGCGGGATCCGTCACCAAGCTCGCCCTGAACATCATCACCACCGTGGCGTTCGCCCGGCTCGGCAAGGTCCGTCAAGGGTTGATGATCGACCTCCGGGCGACCAACGAGAAGCTGCACGACCGCGCGATCAGGATCCTGCTGACGCTCTTCCCCGACCGTTCCCGGGAGGAGGCCGCCCGGGAACTCGCCGCCCACGGGGGATGCCTGCGCACCGCCGTCGAGTCGATCGAACGCCGGGACGCATGACCCCGGGGCTCGCGATCCGCCCCATGAGCCGGAAGCGACACGGCTCCGCGCAAGCGCGGAGCCGTGTGGTGTCCTGTCCGATTCCCCGGCGAGCATCGCCGGAGCGGGTCAGATCTGGTCGTTGAGCTTCTTGAGCGCGCGGGCCCGGACCTTCTTGGAGGCGGGCTTCGCGGCGAACCACTGTTCCTCGCCGGTGAAGGGGTTGATGCCCTTCCGGCGCGGCTTCGCGGGTGCCTTCTTGACCGTGAGCTTCATGCCCATGAACTTCACGACCCCGCACTTCTTGAGGTCCGCGACGCACATCTGCTCGAGGGCGTCGAACACGTGCATGACCTCCTTGCGGGTCATGTCGCAGGACTCCGCGACCGCGGTGAGCTGCTGGCTCCTGGTGCGGGGATCCGCGGAGCCGGTGATCTTCTTGGGACCGGTGGGCTTGGCCTTGGCCTTCGCCGTGGTCTTGCGCGCCGTGGTCCGGCGGGTGGCCTTCTTCTTGGTGGTCGTGCGCTTCGCGGTCTTCTTGGCGGGACGGCGAGCTGCCTTGCGGGTCGTGGTTTTCTTCTTCGTGGTCTTCTTAGCCATTGTGCTGAATCCTTTCGCGTGTATCCCTTCCATGACGTCATGACGGGAGCGCGCGAAATGTACGCCAGCCCGCCACGGACCACAAGCGAATCGACCATGAAAAACAGGGGTTTTTCGATCTTTCCCCGACGTGGTGTCCGCTCGTTCGGCGGTTGCCTGCCCGGCCTTCGTCGTGAATCGACCTTGTTTTGAAGCGGTTTCCACCCACCCGGAGGGCCTGGCGGGGCGCGGGACGATGCGCGGTCCCGGGGGTCGGGCCCCGTTGAAATTCCTCGAAAATACGCGGAATCACGCGTGAATCACCGCCTCCGGCGCACGTTCGGCGCCGGCGCGCGAGCTCATCCGCTGGTGGATCCCGCCATCGGGTGCACCACCGGACGGCCCACCGAGTAGTAGGTGAACCCGAGTTCCCGCATCAGTCGGGACTTGAAGAGGTTCCGGCCGTCGAAGACCACCGGGGCGTCCAGCCTCGACCGGATCTGCTCGAAGTCGGGCGAGCGGAACTGGTTCCACTCCGTGCAGATGACCAGCGCGTCGCAGCCGTCGATGCACTCGTACATCTCGTCGCATCGCTTCACCGCGGGGAGCTCGCCCTCGAGGTTCTCCAGGGCGACCGGGTCGTAGGCCCGGCATTCCGCCCCGGCCTCCATGGCACGCTGCATGATGGTCAGCGCGGGGGCCTCCCGGATGTCGTCGGTGTTCGGCTTGAACGCCACGCCCCAGAAGCCGAGGGTCCTGCCCACCAGGCTCCCCTCGAAGTGCCGGGAGATCTTCTCCCAGAAACGGAGCCGGTGGCTCTGGTTGACCCGGTGCACCGCCTCGTTGAGCTCGCAGTCGAACCCGACGGCCCGGCCCATCCCGCAGACCGCGAGGGTGTCCTTCGGGAAGCAGCTCCCCCCGTAGCCCAGCCCGGGGTAGAGGAACTGGTTGCCGATCCGGCTGTCGGCGCACATGCCCTCCCGGACCTGCTTCACGTCCGCCTCGTAGTGCTCGCACAGGGTCGCGAGCTCGTTCACGAAGGAGATCTTGCAGGCCAGCATCGCGTTCGACGCGTACTTGACCATCTCAGCGCTTCGGACGTCCATGAA
>MDTG01416715.1_pt1 | contig 28023 bp, 27 predicted proteins | sample 811421 | NCBI WGS metagenome assembly MDTG01 (sample SAMN05326645, study PRJNA326480) | marine metagenome | isolation source: seawater | place: Pacific Ocean: South East | collected 2011
CCAGTCATTTATAATATAAAAATAAATTTCCTTTAATGTTATATTAATTAATTAAAGATTAGTTATATATTTATAGTTATTAAATGACTCTAACTTCTCATCAAAAATCATTAGTAATTATTGATTCTTTAGGTCCTTCACTTGCTACCTTAATGTTTGTTTTTTTAAGATATTCTAATAGAATTTCGCATAGTCTATGGCTTACCTATTTATTTGGTATAGGTATAGGTTGTATTTGGGAAATTCCATTTGGACTTGCAGGTGACAGTTTTCTTGTATCTAAATTTGATAATCCATTAGGATTTGGTGTTCATATTTTGCATGCTTTTTGGGACAGTTTAATATTCCTATTTGGAATGTATTTCATTCATATAAGAAACGATAATAAATATTGTGGACTTGCACAGTTGGGACTACTTATTGTATTTGGTTTACTTCAAGAATTTATTGTAGAGCTCATATTTAATAACAATTATTGGTATTATAAAACAGATAATAGACATAATCCAGTGGTATTTACGATTAATGGAGTTGGATATACAAGCATTCCATATTTAGTATGGATTATGTTTCCTATACTCTATCTTGCTGGAGTATTTTCAATTATTGAAAAATATGGACCTCTTAGAAAAAATGGTAGAAGAGAAATTAGCGACTCAAGATGTAAAAATTTAATTGAAAACTCGCATGACAGATGGCCAGAAGCAGATACAAGAACAACAGTAGTCACTACAATTAATAAAGCAGTAGTAAATACTGATACGCATATAACAAGTGTTTAATCTAATTTAAAGTAATCTCTTTTAGATAAGGATATTTTTTCAGTTTTTTTATACAAATCAACAAGCAAATTGTATTTTTCTTTAAATATTTCGGCTGAACGAATAATATTAAATTTTATTTTACAAAATATCTCATTATTAGAGGTATTAAACAATGTTAGATAAAGCTTATCATTACAAGAACTACATTCTATATAACTAAATTTTTCTTTTTTAAATGCAGAATTTTTATCTTGTTTACATAATAAAATTTCTCCTGAATTATTTATAAATAATATTCCCACAAGAATATTACCATTACCTTCAGTAATTTCAATCTCTATACCTTGGTCTAAAATATCTAACATTTTTTTTAAGGATATATTCGAATGATTAGTTCTAATTTTATTTGAAAACTTATGAAAAGCATTGTTTACAGTTATCATTTTAGTTATTATTTAAAAGTTATATTTAAATAATATCAAAATTACGAAATATTTTAGTTAATAAAACTAATTAAATCATAAAATAAGCCATTTATTTTAGCACCTACTATGTATAATTTATTTTGAAATGAATAAAGACCTATATTATCTCTAATAAAAGGATAGTATTTTCCATGAGGTAAATAGAATGAAACAAATTTTAATTTTATAGGCAATTTATCATAATTATTTTTTGAAAAACTAAAAGAATTATAAAAATGACCTATTTCAATGTAATTATTAAATGATTTTTTATATTTAAGCAAAGTTTTTATAATTGTAAAATCATGAGTAGCAATGGTATGATAATAACCAGAATCAATCAATTTAATAGAATTTTTTAAATATAATATATCTATGAGTTTTTCGTCATGAATATTACCTTCATAAATACCTTTTACCAAGCGAACATGTCCTTTTTCCGATAAAATATAGTCTATTTTTTTACTAACCGAACTATTATATGCCGCTAATGTAATACCTATATTTTTATAACCAAGCTGTCCTAGTCTTTTATAATAATGATATTCTTGGTCCAGGGTGTTTTTTGTTATTGCAGATATCCAGATAAATATATTTTTTTGATTTGCATAGTCAACTAAATTTAAAAATTTATTCCATCTATCCTCTTCATTATCTGCAAGTTGTCCTATTTTTATAGACATTTTGTTTCTTCTAAATATATCACTGGATTGACTTATTTTATCTAAATAATTAATTACTTTGTAATATTTTTTATATGAATCATTTTTTTCTGTAAATATAGGTAGTATACTAATAGTAATAAGATAGTTATCTTTGAGTAATTTATCAATTTCTTTCTTGTTTTCATTAAGTGTCGTTTCAGTTCTTAATTTTTTTACAAGATATAAAACTATAAGTATAATAAATACATATATAATGTAACTAGGCATATTATATATCTATATTTATTTATATTATTGATTATTTGTTACTATATTTGATACCTCCCATACCATTCTGAATTTCTAAAATATTGTAGTTTATAAAATAGAATGCTAAATCATATTTATAATCTTCATTAAAATTACTAGGAGTTTTAAGATCAATATTAAATACAAGATTATCAATCTCTGATGTATTGCAAAAGCCAGTAGGTTGAAATCTTCCAGGGTTCTTTGAAAAAGAATAAGTTAGAACACCATCAATTTTACAACCTTTGTAATGTTCTAGATGTTGATTAAGTGTAAAATATTCCGAAGGTTTATATTCTAACCTTTGTTTTCCGTCAATCTCAATATTCAGTTTTTCTATTATATTTTCGTTAAAAAAAGTATAATTATTCTTATCAATTGTGGGTATTTTTTCGTATTTTCGGTGCTTCCATATTTTTGATAATTCAATTTTTGCTTCATCGTTTATAGTTGTTTTTTGATATTTTTTATAGTCAATATTAGGATAATCAAAATTAGTAAAGTTAGTCCATTCATTTCTGATTCCTATATCATCTCTTTTAGGAAGTATAATAATTTCTTTAACTGGATGATAGGGTGTAAATTCTATATTTTTACCTATACCATCTATACTCTTTACATTAAAAAGATTAACTTGTTCAACTAAATATTTTTGAGAGTGTTTACAAATTTCAGTTCTTTCCTTATTATCTAAAAATATATAGTTGATATCAAGTTTGGGATTAAGTTCCCAATGAGTATTTTTATAATAAGATTCCATATTAAAAGTAATTTCAGGCTTTGTAAAATAATTCCTATTATTCGTCAGACCTGTATCACTTTTATTTTCATTATTAGATTTTACAATTAAATCTTGCATAGGTCTTAATTCAAAATCGATAAATACTTGATGATATCTTAATGCTATAAGAGGCAAAGCTAGTCCTCGTATTTTTGAAAACCAAAAATATAAAGGTATTGCTATTTCTCTTGAAGTAATACCTGGCATTGTATTATAGAACTTATTAGTGTTATTACTGGTTACTTCTTCTTTATTGTGTTTATTAAAATTTTTATATTCTCCATTAGACATTACGTCAAATATATTATTTTTACCTTTAGATTCATTAAGTTTATGATAAGCATAAATAAATTCTCCTGTTATACTTTCAATAAGTGTATCTTCAATATAAAGAGATGCAGATTTTATTAGACTTGAACCTAAGTTATTAACATATTTTAAATCTACATCTTCAGATATAATATCGGGTAATTGAACTCTTAGAAATACATTATCTATAAGGTCTCCGTTTCTGGGAATTTTTACTCTGAAATGACTTGTTTCATTAAAAGGTAATTTTTTATTTGAAGCAGGTAAGTTTCCATTATATAAACTAAAGTTACTACATAGAACTTCAATTGTGCTCATAGTAAAATTAGTATATCGCATGTAAACCTTTTTGAAAAAATTTATATTAGGATTATTATTTAGATAGTTATCTTCAATACCAGTAACTGATAATTGTAATAAGCCACCGCCCATTTATATATATTTACATTATCCTTTAATGTAATATACTAAATATTTTACTGAAAATATTATGTGTTTGATATATTTCTACAGACTTATTAGGCTCACTAAATTTAAACAACCAATGTCTTGGTATAAATAATATATTATATTCTCTCAATACTATGTCTATTGACTGGACTTTACTGTTATTTTGTTTGGGTAATTTGTAATGATTAACTAATGTATCTTTCCTATTTATTTTCTTAAATTGATTTATAAATTTAGGGTGTATTAGTTCAATTACTTGCTTCTTCATAGTTCTAATCATCAAAATTTCACCATGATGTGATAAATAATCCTGATTTGTATTGTACATATTAAATTTTTTATTCATAGACATAATTGAATGTAGATTGTAAGATTCTACATTTTTTTTTAAAGTTCCTTCTTCAATAAATGTAATAATTAGTGGGTTAAGTTGATTATAAAGCTCATTCCCATCAATGTAATCAAGCTCTTGTTGTTGTATTTCATATCCATCAGCTGTGCTTTTGTATTTTCTGTAGTGCATAATTATTAAAATTATACTAAAAATTGCAATAATTTTAACATATAATCTCATTTATTATACATTAATATTTACTTTTTATAATTTAAACACTATATCTATTTAAAGTTTACTTATCAGTTATAAGTATAATATATGTCAAACGAAGCTCCAAGATTAACAGCAAGAGTAAAATGGTTCAACCCCCGTGCTGGATATGGATTTCTAACGGATTGTAAAACTGCTGACGATGTATTTGTTCATCATTCAGAAATTACAACTTCAGGTAACGTCTATAAAACACTTACGCAAGGTGAATATGTCGAATATATTACAACTACAGATGAAAGTGGAAAGGTTCTTGCCACTAATGTAACAGGTGTTCTTAAAGGACCTCTTCTCTGTGAGAGACCTCGTCCTAAGAGAAAATCAAAAACTTCTAAAGGTGCAGCACCTAAAGAAAAAGATGCACCAGTAGAAGCCAAAGTTACTACACAGGTCGCCACTGAGACTTCATAGGTAGTTAACTAATTTTATATTTATATAAAGTTTATATATGAATATAAATCATGACTAAAGTTGATTATAATTTTATCAAAGATTTTTTAGTAGGAGGATTTGCTGGAGGTATGTCACGAACTGTTACTTCTCCTCTTGAGGTAACTAAAATGTTGCAACAAAATTATCCTAATTATTATGGTAAAACATCAACCTTTACTATAATAAAAAATATATATACTCAAAATGGATTTAAATCACTTTTCAAAGGTAATTTTACGAATTGTTTGCGTATTATTCCACAGAATGCGACACAATTAGCTTTTTATAATTATTTCAAGGAAGGCTTTGATAAAAAATTATCTAATTATTCTAATTTGTCTTCATTTTTAAGTGCTTCATCCGCAGGAATTATAAGTTACTCTGTTATTTATCCACTTGAAACAGCTCGCAGTAAATTATCGGTTGACATTTCAAATAGTAATAAACAATATACAAACCTACTATCTACTTTTCGATATACTGTAAAAAACCAAGGAATAAGAAGTTTATATAATGGATGGTTAATATCTTCAATAGGAATGATACCCTATCAAGGTATAACCTTTTCAACATTTAATTTTGTAAAAAATAAGTATAATCCTGATAATAATAAACTAATTAATTTACCTATAGGTTCATTTGCGAGTTTATGTGCAGTTACAGTAACTTATCCATGCGATGTAATTAAAAGAAAATATCATCTATCAGGAGAACTTGGGAATAAAAACTATACAAGCTATAGGCAACTTCTTACATGTATGTATAAGGAAAGTGGTATAGTTGGTTTTTACAGAGGAATCTTTCCTACTTATTTGAAGATGATTCCAGCAAGTGCATTATTTTTTTTTACGATTGAACTTTTTAAATAAATTTGAATTATTTTTATTTAAATAATAATAATAAAAAAAATAAATGTTATCCAGTGATACTCAAAATTCAGAAAATGAATGGATGCAGAAACCTGAACTAGGTAATTACAAACAAGAAAATCAAATGCTTAATGTATATAAAAATTGTCAACTAATAGATCCAATGGAACCTACAAAAGATTTAGTATGTAAAAAATATAGCTATTCTCAATATAATGGATATACACCAATTAGTCACTCTTGGTATAATCAATACGATAATTGCATTAAAAAAATAGTAAAAAAGGGGTCTATTCATCCTTTGGGAAAAAAAATAGAAACTCCTAAAGAGATTTATCTAACTCTTAAAGAACATCAAAAAAGAATTTTGCATGAAATGCTTGCAAGAGAAGATTATGAGTATAGATTGCTTAGTGAGCAAAATTTGCTATTTCTTTGTGATAATGTTGGAAGTGGAAAATCTATTTCGATATTATCTTTGATAGCTGAAAGACCTATTGTAAAATCTGTTTGGAAAAATGCATATTATTTACCTAAAGATGAAATCAATAAGTATGAACATGATAAATATAAATTAAATGGAGTAGTTTTTGATACTAAACTCAACGTTTTTAAATCAAACTTACTTATTATACCACACAATATTTATTCTCAATGGGATAAATATATTCATGATAATACATCTCTAAAGTTTTATTCAATAGGAACTAAAAAGCAAATAAACCACGATAAGGAAACCTATGATAAAATACTCAATGAAAATCATCTTATTTGTATTAAATCTACAATGGTCAAGGAATTTGTATATAAATTGAATTCTTTATATGGTCCTACTCAAAGCACCTATGCTTCATGTAACAATTGTCAATTGATAGATAATATTCATGAAGAAAAAACAAAAGAATCAATTTTGGAAAGCATTAAAAAGGAAGCCAAAATATTCAATAATACTTTCTTCAAAAATCCCGAAAAAACATTTGGTGAATTAATAAATAATCTACAAAAGATTCATGAAAATATCGACTATAAAAAAATTAAAAATACATCTAATGTTAAGAAGTGTGAAGAAAATATAATGATTACATCGTATGACCAAGATTCTCCATCAAAAAGAGGATATATTTTTCAAAGAGTAATTATTGATGAAGCTGATTCTATACATATTCCAGCTTTTCCAAATATTTATTCCAAATATACGTGGTTTGTAACCTCATCTATAAATAATTTACTGTATCCGCATAAAAAATCAATTTGGTGTAATGAAAATAATAAATATATGTCACTATCTCAGGGAATTAAAGGAACTGGTTTTATTAAAGAAAAAATACTTAAGGCTGTTGATTATAGTTGTGGTGGTAATTATTATGGAGGCAATAATAGTTCAAGAATATTTAAAACTATAGTTAGAAACCATCTTAAATTTATAAAAGAGTCAATTTACATTCCTAAACCGATTATAAAATACCATAAATGTTTTACACCACCAGAGCTCCTTGCAGTAACTAATGCAATTGATAAAGAAGCACTAAAAGCTTTGAATGCAGGTGATGTTAAAAAAGCTATGTCAATTATGGGATGTGAATCAGGAACTGAAGATGATATTCTTAAAAATGTAAATAAAAAGTTATATAGTGAGCTTGAACTTGCTAAAGAAACTCTAAAAGATAAGGAAAATTCACATAATGAATATATTATTCATATGGAACAAATTAAAGAATTTGTTAATTCTGCTAAGGATTACCATAATGATAAAGAATATCTTGCTGATATATTGGAACAAAAAAATTACATGAGCAAAAAAATATCCTCCGTTAAATCTTCTATAAAAAATTGGACTGATAAAATTTCTTGCATTGAAGCAAAAATTAAAGGAATCGAAGAGAGAGTAAAAGGAACAAAAGATAAAGATTGTCCTATTTGTGCACAAAAAGTAAAATCTCCTGCTCTAACTCCTTGTTGTAAGCAAGTATTCTGCGTTAGTTGTTTACAAGCTTCAATGAATTATTCAAAGGAATGCCCTATGTGTAGACAACCTATTAATATTACTAAATTAAATCTTATTGTTTCAGATAAGATTAATACAGACGAAAATGATACAGTTTTACCTACAAAACTCGAAACAATTTTAAAATTATTGAATGATAATAGTGATTATAGAGTGATGATTTTCTCTGAATTTACTACTTCGGATTTATTTGTCAAACTTAAAGATAAATTAGATGAGGGTAACATTAAATACGCTACTCCAAGTGGTTCTTCTGCAAGGATTTCTAATATTATCAAAAAATTTAAGGATAAAGAATATAGAGTATTACTTCTTAATGCAACTTGCTTTGGAGCAGGACTTAATTTACAATTTACAGACGAGGTTTATATTCTGCATAGAATGAGTATTGATCTTGAAAATCAAGTTGTAGGAAGAGCTCAAAGAATGGGAAGAACCAATTCACTTAAAATTCATTATCTATGCTATGAAAATGAGTTTCCTGAAAATTATAATAATAATCAACCAATAAATAATGAACCTCAGGTAAATAGTAACTCACAAGTTAATAATGACCAACAGGTAAATAATAACTCGCAGGTCAATAATGACCAACAAGTAAATAGTGACCAACAAGTAAATATTGACCAACAGGTGAATGACAATCAATCACAAGATAGTTTGGTTCACGAATCAGTAGATAGTTTCATAAAATCTATTCATAATATGGATTTAATGGATGAGTTATGAATAATTACTTTACTAATATCTATAATTATAATTACTATAGTTGAAATAATTTTAAGAAATTATAATATATGACTGTTAAATCTTGTCCTCAACATGGACCTAATTGTGATATGAGATGCAGAGACCCTAATATTGATAATGGAATGATGACTAAAGTATGGGGTCCTGCAGGATGGCTTTTTTTACATTGTGTAAGCTTTGGCTATCCTTATGCAATTAATCCTAATAATCCCGACCATGCCTATAAACAAGATCATTATAAAACTTTTTTTAATCTTGTAGGATATGTGCTACCTTGTAAATATTGTAGACAGTCTTATATTGATTTTATTCGTGAAACACCTATTGATAATTTTTTGGATACAAGAGAAAATCTATGTAAATGGCTTTACATTATTCACAATAAAGTAAATAAAAAATTAGGTGTTGCACATGATTGTATTCCTAGCTTTAAGGAAGTAAGAGAATTCTACGAACAATTTAGAGCTAAGTGTAAAAAAACAAGTGAAGAGGAAAGAAAAGCTAATAAAGAAAAAGGTTGTGTAAAACCTGCTGATGGAACTCCTAAAAAATGTGTTATTAATGTAGTTAAATGTAAAGAAGGTGATGTTACACGTCGGTATAATTCGATAGTTTATGATAAAACTGGAAATACTCAGTTAAACCAAGATTCAACTGACGATTTGTCTGTTCGGGCAATTATAATTAGGAGCGTATCTGATTGGAAAAATTGGCTTGTTCCATTTATACTCCTCTTTGCTTTGAATTTATTTTTTTTAAGAACTAATAAGAATTAAGATAAGTTTTCATAATTAAAATTTCTCTTTCTTGATTGTATATAATATCTTTGGCTAAACGATATAATTTAGAGTCTTTTTTCACTTTTTCATTTTCAATAAGTTTATTTGTTGTTGTTAACGCTGTTGAGTGATGAGGTATCATTCTTTTAAGCCATTGTTTTGTATCCACAAATAATTGGTCTCTAAGTAAAAACTTAACAGTTCCCAAAGACATTAATACTCCTATAATAAATATTTTTAGATTAAAATGACCCATTTGCAAGTAATGGACGATTTGATGTCCCCATACCATATTAGATGCCATCATAATTCCACCATAAAATAATGTAGTAGAAGGATATAAATGGTCATATTTATAGGCAAGCATACTCATAGGATTAAATAGCATTCCTATGATTACCATAATGATAAACATAATGACTTGATCTTTTAAACTATTCATAATATACTATTTATTAATATTTTTGTGTTAGTAAAATAAAATACAAACTAATATTAAATGAATAACACAACTTTTATTCTTTTAGTAATGTTAATTATATGTTGGACTTTAAATCCATTTTTGAAAAAAATGATGGGTTCAAAATTACCAGCGAATGAAAATATGATTTTTAATCACTCATTATGTACAATAATAATAACACTTTATACATCTTATCTACTAATTACTCATAAATGTGATATATCCACTATTAACAAGTTAGGTAAAAAAGATATCTTATTAGGAATAGTTACATCTATGATAACAGTTGCATCATCATTATTATTAATAAAAATTTTAGAAGAAAATGAAGCTTCACAAGTAATGCCTCAAATTCAACCATGTGTATTGGTTCTAACATTAATAATAGGATATTTTATATTTAATGAGAAAATGACAAAAAATAAAATATTAGGAACATCTCTTATACTTGGAGGATTACTAGTAATTAATAAGGATTAATCTCTATATCTGAATTTTGACCGTTGTTGTTCTGCACAGTATGGTTTAGAATAATCACCAATATTAGCAAAATCAAAATTTATAACATGAACCATATTTTCTTTAGTAGTTACTAAAATAGCATATTCATGTAGTTTTTTTGGAGGTTTCATCTTTAAAAAATAATTAGCTTCATGGTGGTCTTCTAATTCTTCCATAATCTTATCTAAAATAGTTTTGTTATTATTAGTTACATTGAGTCGTATTGATTTAATTAATTGCGTTTTCCAATCCTGGATAACATCTATAGATAAATCTTTAAAAGTATCAATTCTGTTTAGAAATCTTCTATATAAATAATCTACATCTTCTGGTTTATATATTTTGTATGTAGCCTTAATTCCTATACTAAGCATGTATTTATTTATTTTTTCGATTTTATCAATAGATAAAGTTTGAATATCTATAGATTGTTTATCCATATCTCCAAAATGTATAACAAGCCCCATAGTATACATTTTTCGCATACTTTCAAATATATCTTTGGTATTATTTTTTACATCAGTTAAAGACAATTTATAATGAAAAGGTTCTTTTAATTCAGCTTTAAAAAGTTCTTCAAGCGTTCCTATTTTTTCATCATTAGCTGACATTATATATATTAGTAAACAAATTATTTATTAATATATAATTAATTGTTTATGAAATTGCACACCAAGCTCCCCAACTATTACTATTCTCTTCTTCATCTAAATCAACGTTAGGAATGTCTTTTTCTTTAATAGTTGATTTATCATCTTCATTACTTTTAGTTTTTTCTGGTTCTAACTTAGTAACTACATTTTCTATGATATCATCTACTAATTTCGATGCAGTTTTTTCTAAATCTTTTTCAATAGTATCATCTTGATGAACAATAATAGTTGGTTCTTTTATATTTTTTCCTATATTATAAATACTTTCAAGAGCTTCATCTATAGTAACATAATTTTCAATTATATCAAGAGTGGGTTCTATCTTAAATTCTTTTTCATCTTCACCTTCTACTTCATTAATTACATCTAGTCTAACATGGCCATTTTCTAAATCTGATAAGTAACCTTCACTTAATTCTTTTTGTGTAGTAGAGGGTTCACTAATATCATTATATTTAATTTCTCTAATTAAATTTTTAGGGGTAATAATATCAAACTTAAGTTTGGAAGGTATAATAATTCTATATGGACGAGTTGTTAAGTCATAATCACATAACTTTAATGTAGTTAATTCTTTGAAAACATGTCTTCTTGTTTTACTATTATAATTATTAAAAACAAGCGTTTTTTTATCAATATTTACTACGTCACCTCTTAGTAATTTAATATTAGCTGAACTTGTATCAGATTCAATATTTTTAGATTTTTTTTTAATTAAATCTCTTTGATTAGTTTGATATTCCAATTCATCATCTGTAGAATTATCATCAAGGGGTATTTCTTCAAAAGTATTACTGTATATATCTTTTATAATAGCTTCCGATGGTTCATAGTTAAACTTAAACATAGGATTAAGATATGGATTTCTTGCTATAGAACCTGGATAATGTGTTAAAGAAGGTGGTAATTTATAGGAATCATATTTAACAGGACTGTTTTTGTAAATTTTTCTATATTTATCTGTATTACTAAAATCTAGAGGAGGTAATGTAATAGGATAAGTTCCAACAGCCTTATTATACCATAAATTATTCTTAAATTTATTATTCACACTTTTATTTGAGGTATTATATGAATTATACATATAATATATCATATATTTTTTATTGGTTTATTTAAATTTAAGATGAACACATTAAACATTCTTCTTCTTTAGGCTGATTTTGAACTTCAATACTAAAAGTTTGTGCCTTAGTTACAGCTCTTCTTCTTAGATAGTAAATGCCTGTTTTTAAACCTTTTTTCCATGAATAAAAATGCATTGAAGATAATTTACTTATATCAGGATTTTGTATCCACAAATTAAGACTTTGTGATTGGCATACATAAGCACCTCTATCCGAGGCTTGATCAATAAGAGATTTCATTGATAAATCCCATGAAATTTTATAAGTAGATTTTATGATTTTAGGTATATTACTTATTTTTGAAATAGAACCATTATCAATAATAATTGAATCTTTAAGTTTAGAATCCCAGAGTTTAAGTCTAATTAAATCATCTTGTAAGTATTTATTGATTACAAGAAATTGACCGGCAAGTGTTCCTCTTGAATAAATATTAGATGTAAAAGGTTCAATACACTCGTTGTATCCCATAATTTGACTTGTTGAAGCAGTAGGCATGGGTGCCAAAAGAAGAGAATTTCTTACACCATGTTCCTTAACATTTCTTCTTAAAAGTTCCCAATTAAATTCCAAATCTGCTACTTTTTTTACTGGTTCTACATTCCATAAATCAAATTGAAATTTACCATTATGAATAGGTGAATCAATAAATGTAGAATACGAACCAAGATGAGTTTCTCTATCAAGTTCTGCACGAATAGGTTGTAATTTATGATATAGACCATTTGTTTTCAAATTAGGCAATTCTAATGATTTATCGTAGTATTCAGGCAAACTATTAATATTTTGCACTCTATTTTTAAGCTCTTGCAAACTTACAGCTCTATCTCTTGAAATTTCCATACTTTTTTCACAAGACGCATGATAAATAGTAGCAAATATATCTTTATTAAGTTGAGCAGCTTCTGGACTATCAAAAGAATATTTAAACATTGCATAAACATCTGCAATACCTTGAACACCTATTCCCAGTGGACGATGCTTGTGATTTGAAATCATAGTCTCTATTACAGGATAAAAATTAATATTAATAATTTTATTAAGATTATTGGTAACAACTTTTGTTACTTCATGTAGTTTTTTGAAATCAAATGTTGGTTGAAATCTTTTGTAAAGTCCATCAAATCCTCCAATATGTTCATCATTTACATAAATTTGAGGAACCGTAGTTATTAACTCATCATCATCATCAGCAAACCTATTTAATTTAGCAAAAAACGCATCCCTCTTACTACTATCATCAAGATTTATCTCTTCATAATCTATACCAAATGATTTAAGATAGTTTTTACTATGAGTGCAGTAAACACAGTCAGTTTTAGAATATACTTTGACATTTTTAATACTAGTTGGGTCAAATGGTTTAATAAAACTAGGTAAAGCAATAGAAGCAAGTGTGCAACAAGCATATTCTTTATGGTCTGAATACTCAATGATTTCAGTGCATAAATTACTACTTTTAATTGTGCCTATATTTTGTTGATTTGATTTAAGATTAGATGCATCTTTATAGCATAAATATGGTGTGCCAGTTTCCATTTGAGAAACAAGTATTTCTTTCCAAATTTGTTGTGCTGGAATTTGTTTCACATGATTTTCAGGGTCTTTTTCGTATTCTAGATATTTCTTTTCAAATTCATCGCCATATAAATCACTTAAACCTTTACATTTATCAGGACACATTAGTGTCCATAAACTTTTACTTTTAACTCTTTTCATAAAAAGGTCTGAAATCCAAACTGCATAAAATAAGTCTCTTGCTCTTGCATTTTCATCACCATGATTTTTCTTAGCCTCCAAAAATGCAAGAATATCAGGATGATGAGGCTCGAGATAAATTGCAAATGAACCATTCCTTTTACCTGATTGATTAATATGTCTTGCTACTTCATTATATACTCTAAGCATCGGCACAATTCCATTAGAATGTCCATTAGTGCTTCTAATTCGTGCATTATCTCCACGAATATCATGAATATGTAAACCTATTCCTCCAGCCCATTTTGAAATCTGGGCACAGTCAGCAATAGCTTTATACATTCCTCCTACGCTATCTTCTACACCAAGAAGAAAGCAGCTTAAAAGTTGGGGTCTTGGTGTTCCGCTATGAAATAATGTAGGCGTTGCATGTGTAAAATATTTAGAAGATATTAGGTCATATGTTTCTAATGCATCTTTTATATTATCTGTATGTATACCTATTGAAACTCGCATGATTAACTGTTGAATTCTTTCTACAACTACTTTGTTAATTTTCATTAAATAAGCTTTTTCTAAAGTTTTAAATCCAAAATAATCAAAATTATAATCACGGTTATAATCTATATAATCATTCAGTTTTACCTTGTTTTCCATAACAAAATTATATACATCTTCCGATATTAAAGGATATGGTTTACCATGAACATCTTTATTATTATGAAGTATATATATAGTCTCTGAAAAGGATGGTGAAGTTATTTTATGATTATTAGAAATTATAATTCGTGATGCAAGTTTACTGTATTCTATATGTTCCACTGTTTTTTGTGTGCATTGCTCCGCAGCAAGCTCATCAAGTTCACCTGTTGAAACTCCATCATATATTCTCGAACAAACTTTCTGTGCTATTTCAGTAACATCAATATTATTTAGTTTAGGTGTCATTTCACATAATGATTTAAGCCTATTAATTACTTTATCAAATGAAACCTCCTGAAAACTGCCATCCCTTTTTTTTACACGCATTATATATATATACAACATAACTTTTAGATAATTTATATACTTAATTTAACTATATAAAATATATTCATATTTACGGCTTACTACCTAAAGTTCCTAATTAGCAATTTGCTCCATCTTCATTACATGGAACATTCAGTTCAGTCCAAGAACCAGGAGTAGCCCAAGCACAGTCTGCTTCTAAACCAAGCTGATTTTCTCCCAAAACAACTCTTACATAGCCCATTTCTCCCCAATATTCTCCCCAACTATTTCTTACATTCCAATATTGTTTATTTGTAGTCTCATCATAACCCCATCCAGTAATACTAATTATATGGTCAATATCTTTACTTTCATTAGGAAGATCAAGGATACCACCATTATAATTTAAAACAGCATTTGCATTGATACCACATGCAATAGGACCATTTTCATAAATTTCTTGTTGCATTTTTCGATATCCTGATACTCTTCCATAATCTGCTACCGTAGCATTAGGATAATAACTGATTTCTTTGCATTTACCACCTAGATAACTGAAGGTTGAACATGTTCGACAGATATTATTTGGTTTACAAGTATAATCTCTACCTTTACACGCTTTTTCACTGGAATCTTTACTACAAGCCTCATAAGCCAGACATGTATCAAATGGAATTGAACCATAATCACTTATAAATTTATATGCAGCGTAATGATCTCCTCCATTACATGAACCAGCGCTTTCTACTCCACAATTAAGAATAAATTGAATTGCAAGATTAATATCTACTCCTTTTGCACCTCTTGCAATTTTAATTCGATCACTTAATGAGCTTACAGCTCCATGTGCCCAGCATGAACCACAATATTGTGGAATATGTTGATTTAAATTTTTAGTTAAATAATTAGTATTATTAATATTGCCCCAGTCCCAGCTTGCAGGATATACTGAACATTTTAAATCATTTTTAATTTCATTTGTATGATTATGTTTTTTTACGTAACAACATTGCGAATAATTGATTCCCAACAAAATAATTATAGTAGACAAGATTTTCATTATGATTATATATATCACAATTTTTTTAAGTAAATATTAATTATTATTAGTATATGCTTTAGATTTTAAAGATTAATTAATAATATTACAAACTTTATGAGTCATTCTTGGTATTTTATCTATTATTTTTTTTAATTTATAAGTTGCAGATATAGGTGTAGATTTAATAACTGTTTCAAAGTTATTTTCAATTATATCATCTAATAAATGTGCTATAAGTTGGCTTAATATATAATTAAAATTTTTAGGATAATTAATGGTAACTTCTCTTAAGATAAAATCTAGCTCTTTTATATTAAGGACATTTATAAGTTCTTGATATTTTCCTGATAGTAATTTAAGCATTTTTATAGGTTTCGATTTATAACTAAATAATAATCTTGTAGAATTAATGTAAAATTTTTCATAAATATAATTATTTTTTGAACAACAACCTGATGAAAATATATCTGTTATTCGTCCTACTGACCTTGTAAACTCGCTGAAAGTATCACCAAAATCATCAATAGAAAAATTTAAATACAAATGATAAGGAAAAATAAGTAAGCTATTGTCTCTATATTCAATTACAAATTTAGACTGATTATTTACATTATCTAAAAAAATAATATTATTTTTTATAAATATCCACCTTGAACATGATATACTAAAACCACTATCTCCTGTGTTAAATAAGAAGTCATAAAATATAAAAGAACCATTTTTATTTTGAAAATCAATAGTTAGTTTTTTTACATTGAATAATTTACTTATTTTAAAACTATTACAATTATTCATGTAATTATTATTAAGAATAGGAGAATATTTTTCTTGTAAATCACTATCAAACAATTTATCATTATCATTAGAAATATTTTCAAGATAGTTAAGATCTATTTTAGAGAAGCAATTCAATTTATCATTGTTTTCTTTTTTTAATATCTTTTTATTCCTAGTAGATTTAGAACGATAAAAATGTTTGTAAAGTGGTCGGAATGTTTTAAATATTTTGTCAGCTGTCGATTTAAATAATCTTATTCTTACATTATCAATATCTAATTCATTATTGCAAATATTGTATGAACATTTTTTTAACCACATAATTTCCTTCTGCCATATTTTAATAAGTATGTTACATTTGATAATGAAATCTTCAAAGAAACATTCTGTCAAATTAAGTCTGAAATGATTATTTATAGTAAATTGAATAATAACTTCTTTAAAGAATATATTAGGCATTTTACCTTCATCATCATTTTTAAACATATTTACAATTTCACTTAATTCTTCCAGGACTTGAAATTTTAAAAAATTATTGCTTACTATAATTATCATTTTATCTCCATAAATATTTATATTATCAGTGTTACTATCGTAGCTCAATCTTACATTTATAAGAGAACCCACATAGATATTTTTAAAGTAAATTTTACATCTGGCCAATGATATTCTTGTCTTGTTATCATTTTTTATTAATCTTAAATAACTTATATTAAATTTGTATGATTTAAGGTAAAGATTTATTATTGATATACGAAATATCACGAATTTTCTAAATTGTTCTCTTAAAGAATCTAGGATATTCATTTTATCTAAAGTAGACTCGTATGCATTTTTCCAAATCTTAAATCTATTTTCAGATTTTTTAAAGGCTAATATAATAGGTGTAAATTCAATAGATTTAATATTAACAATAGGAATTTGTTTCATAAGACTCATTGTAAATTTAATAAATCTGAATTCCAGTCTTTGGAAATATTTACATAAACCACAATTAATGTAATTAATTAAAATTTCATTTCTTTTACCAAGTCTTTTTATGAAAATATAACAATTTTCATTAATATTGTAGGCTTTCTTAATGTGAAGATTAAAGAAATAATTAATTAAAGAATGAAACAGTTTCCATAAATATAGTTTACCTGAAACCATCCATGGAAGGAATATATTCATTTCTATAATAGAATATAATAGTTTTATGTAAATATAGATTTTATAAAGATTTTATATATAGAAAGTATATGAGTGACGAACAAGTATGGGTTAAAAATACCGATGAAAACTCAACTGATTTATATATGTTATCTACTAATTTAGATAGTTCTACCGAATATGACTACTATAGTAAAAACGACAATGATAACATTGAGAATCTTGTAAATTTAACATATATTAATCTACCAAGCATTATGAATGTATTACAAACAAGATATGATAAAGATAATATATATACATTCAATGGAGAAATTCTCATATCTATTAATCCTTTTAAAACTGTAAATATATATAATAATAAAATATTATCAGATGTCAATTCTCCTCACATATATTCTATAGCGGAAAAGGCTTATCATAATCTTGTAGATAAAAATCAATCTATACTTGTTTCAGGTGAATCTGGGTCAGGAAAAACAGAAAATACTAAATATATACTAAGATATCTTTGTAATAATTATTCAAATAATAAAGAACTTGCAGCTAAAATAATAAATTCTAATTACATTATTGAATTATTTGGTAATGCTAAAACAATAAGAAATCAAAATTCTAGTAGATTTGGAAAATTTATAAAGTTATATTTGGAAGATTATAATATCATAGGTGCAAATATTGAAAACTATTTATTAGAAAAATCAAGAATATCTTTTGCAAATAAATTAGAAAAAACTTATCATATATTTTATCTTGTTTGTAACCATAGAGAAGAATTAAATAAGTATGGTTTTAGAGACCAAGAAGAATATAAACTTTTAAAAAACTCAAAATATACAGAAAAAATTAAAGAGTTTGATGATATTGATAGTTTATTCACTATTTTTAAACAATTTTCTTTTGATGAGTCAGATAAAGACTACATATTTTCAACTTTAAAATTGATTCTTGAAATGCTTAATTGTGAAAATAAATCAATGCTTACAGATCTTATTGCAAGACAAGATAATATAATTAGTCTTTTACGACTAGATAAAAATAATTTATTAGATTCATTAACTAAAAAAAAATTAAAAGTATCTGGGGAAATAATTATAAAAGACCTTACGGATGATGAAATACTTGTAAGCACAAAAACATTTTGTGAAGACAAATATGAAGAAATTTTTAGTCTTATTATTAATAAAATAAGTATAGATTTAGGTAAGATATCAGATAAATATATAGGTATTTTAGATATATTTGGTTTTGAAGTTTTTGATACAAACGGATACGAACAACTATGTATTAATTACACTAATGAAATGCTTCAACAAATATTTAACCAATATGTTTTTAAAAGTGAACAATTAGAATACGAAAAAGAAAATTTAAATTGGCACCATATTGACTATGTGCAAAATGACGATATTGTCGAAATATTTAACGGAAAAATATCATTATTCTCTATTATTAATGAACAAACTATATTAGGTTCAGGAAATGATAGTAATATTTATGGACAATTTGAAAAGCATATACCTGAATCTTTATTCAATATTGATAATCTAAAAAGAAAAGATAATATTTTTTCAATTAAACACTTTACAGGAAAAGTAGATTATAAAGTAGATAATTATGTTTTGAAGAACAGAATAAATAGTAAACAAACCAAAGTAAAAACCAATTTACAATATTTCAGTAATCAACTTAATGTTCTTAAAGAGGAATTATCGTGTAATAATTGTTATTTTATAAGATGCATTAAACCTAATAATAAAAATGTCTCGGATTGTTTTAATCAAACAAAAATATACAATCAATTATTATATAGTGGAATAATTGAAGGTATTAAAATAGTCCTTGCAGGTTATCCTATAAAAAAATTAAAACAAGATATCAATAATGAATTCCGATTTTATTCATATTACAATCAAAAAAAGCCAATAACTGAACTACTAGATAATATTGATTCAGATCCCGAAAAATATCAGATAGGCAGTTCCAAAATTTTTATGAAGTCTAACTTTTATAAGGAATTACATAAAAAAAATAGATTATATCAAGATAGAATCATCACTGTTTTACAAAAAAATGTTAGAAGATATATCTGCGTAAGAAAATATTATTTTACTCTTTATTATATCATTAAGATACAATCTTTAATTAGACAATATCTCGATACATTACAAGTTCAAAAAAAGAGAGAATTTAAAAGAGCAACTATTATAGCTAAAAATATTCGTAGATATTTAGAATACAACAAGTATAAGAGGTATAAATTGTCAATTATTATTTCTAAAAATATTCGTAGACATATCCAATATCAAAGATACAAAAAATATAGAATGTGCACCATAATTACCAAAAATGTGCGAATATTCATAGCCAAAAAAATACTGAAAAATTTAAAATATATAAGAGATAACACGGCTGCACTTACAATTACTTTTTGGTTACGAAGAATAGTAATTAGTAAAAAGATATTTAATCGTAATGCAATTAACAAAATAACAATTCAATTAGAAGAAGGAAGAAAAGATATTCTTAAATTAAAAGATGAATTAGAGAAGAGTAAAAATGAAGTTCAATTTAAAAATAGTATGTTAATTAGTAAGGACAATGAAATAAAAGAACTACGCAAAGAAGTTTCTAATCTTAAAAATGCACTACAACATTTGTCTGAACAAGATGATTTATTACTAGACAATGAATCTTCTATTGAAATTAAAAAAAATATGGACAATCTTATTCTAGTTAACGAGACATCAAGTATAGATATTATCGAAAATTATAATCCCGATGAGCAAATAGTTAATAACACATTAGAAACTGATGATGATTATACAAAAGATATACCTATCAAGAGTATTACAGTTAATAGTCTTTATAATATTCCATTATCATCTGATAGTGATAATGAACTTTCGTTAAATAAAGATGACGTTGAATACATACAACAAAAAAAATTAGAACAATTAGGAGCTAAAATGGAAAAATTATATCTTGAGTTACAAAATAAAAAACAAATTATTGATTTTATGAGGTCTAAACATATGGCTCTTCAGAGAGCATATGAAAAAGAAAGATTGAAAAAAAGTTCAATATGGGAAGTTGTTCAGACCTATTTTAAGTGAACAACACAGAAGTTAGATGATAAATATGATTAGGTGTGCTCTTTTTAGTATCTCGTTTAAAAAACTTGCATAAGTTACAATAGATTGTATAAGTAGCCCAAACATCACTAAGAGCCCTATGGGCATTTTGATTATCAACTCCAAATAACTCACACAATGTTTCTAACTTATTGTATCTTTCGTTGAGAATATACTGAGACATTCGAAGAGTATCTAGAGCATAAATCTTAGGGAATTTAATTTTATATTTTGCACATTTAGCTTTAATAAATGGTAAATCGAAGCTATGAATATTATGACCTATAAGATAAATCGCTTTTCTATCAGGATTATTATCCTTTATGAAATCTACAAAATTTTTAATTACTGTTTCTTCATCAGGACTATTTTCTACCATTTCATTAGTAATATTTGTTATTTTAGTAATAAAAGGTGTAATTCTTCTTTCAGGTTTTGAGAGACTTTCATACGTTAAACCTTCATTATCTAGAGCTGCAATTTCTATAACTTCATCTTTAAATGGATTGAGTCCCGTTGTCTCTAGGTCAAACCAGACCAATTTGTATCTATCTCTTCCTGAACTTCTGAGCAACATACTATCAATTTTTTTCATTATAAATTATGATATAAAATATTATATCAAATTTACCTTTTGATATTAAATAAACCTGTATCTACATTAAAACTAATATTTTTTTTACTATGAAGCTTAATTAAAGAGTTATATTTATTTTTTAATGAATTAATATGCTCTATAAATGTATTAAAGCATGATTTATATTGATTAATAAATATTTCATCTATAGTATGATTTTGATTTATTTCACAATTAAGATGACTATTAATATAATCTGGAATGTTTTCTTTGGCAATTATCTTAATTAAAAATGGATAAACGACATTATTTACCTGATTAAATTCAAATTCCCTGAATTTAAAAAATTCTTTATTTATTTGTCGTGTTCTTCCTGAAATATCGGAATATTTTTGTAATATGGACATAGCTTTAGGATCATTAATATCTATATTATTTCCTGTTTCAGGATCAGTTATTGTATTAAATTTATCCATACTTAATATAATAAAAGTTATTATTTTTTATTTTTATGTTTTTTTTACATGATCTTTATCAATTACATTAAAACTTGTATATTCCTTGATATATGCACTGAGGCCATAGTTATGACGATGTGATTCCTTAGATACGCTATGAGAATCAGATAATTTTGTTATTACTAATAAAATATTTGTAGCAAAACTTGTTATAGTCTTAAAACTGTAATAAGAACCTATAACAAGAATACCACTGAGAATCCAATTAATAGATGTAAGTAGTAAAATTGTTTTGGTGCATATGAAATAGGTTTTATTGTATTTTTTAAGTCTTTGTTTAATATTACTATATTCATCAAGAACTTTAGGAAGATGATAGTCTCCTTTTCTTTTATCTATATCAAGATATTCAATCAAAAACATTTCTCTATTAAATTCAAAAAAATATAGTATAGCAAATCCTAATACATTTATTATATTAATAGCTATAACAAACTTTCCGTATCCTGAATTTCTTTTGATATTCTGATCATATGAGCATACGCTACCTTCACAATTTTGAACTACCGATAATGCAAGAAATGAAGCCATTGCAACCTTAAATATTTCGATTATAAATAATAAATAAACCTTTATCATTTGTTCTCTATCAGCATCTTTTTGTAAATGCTTTATCTCATCATCGTCATCACTTGTATCAATTTGTATAGTTTCCATTTCAGATTCTACAGTATCAGTAGCTTCTAAAGTATTACTAATTATCTGCGTATTGTCAAGATTTTCTTTTGTTTCATCTATTTCATCATCGGTTGGGTCATCTAAATGATTATTCTTAGTATCTGGATTTTCATTAGTATTATTTTTAAGTTTCACATCTTCGTCGCTTTCAGAATCATCTGAACCTACAATAGTAGTAGTATCTTCAAGTTTGTTACTATCCTCCAGATGTGTAGTATTAATTGTGGATTGTAAAGTGTCTAAACCGCCCTTATCGCTCATGAAATATAAATTATTATATAATCTTATGCTTAAATAAAAATTTATGCTTTATGATGTTTTATAGCCCACCAAGCCAGGAATACTAATCCTGCTTGTTGAATATCTTCAGTTACAGAGTAAGCTACTGCTGCAACTGCTATATTTTGGACAATTGAATGAGTGTATATTTTCTCTTCATTTTTTGAGTATGGTAATCCAAGATCCATAGATACAATAGCAGCAGTTGCAAGAGCTACAATAAGAGTTGATATAGTATTAAGTTGTTCTGTGTTTATCATATACATTATACAAATATAATTAAATCAATTTTAATAAGGAAAAAAACTATTTAAAATTTATAATATTACTTAATAATAATGGATTCACACTATATTTTTAAGACTGTTATAGTTGGAAATACAGGTGTGGGCAAATCTTGCTTACTTCAAAAATATACGCGGGATCAATTTGTTTCTTTTCATGAAACAACTATAGGAGTTGATTTTGCTACAAAACAACTTAAAATACCCATGAATAGTGAATTATACAATATTAAATTGCAACTCTGGGATACTGCTGGTCAAGAAAAATTCAGGTCCATTACTCAAACATATTATAGAAATTGTTGTGCTGCAGTAGTTGTATTTGATTTAACTAACAAGGAAAGCTTTGATAATGTATATTATTGGATTAATAGTATTAAAAATGGATGTGGTAATGATGTAAATATAATATTAGTAGGAAATAAGTCTGACCTTGATGACCAAGTTGTATCAGATAATGAAATTAAAACAGTTGCTTCTCAATATGGCTTAAAATATTTTATTACGAGTGCAAAAGAACTTGATACCACAAGTATTGCATTCAATATTCTTGCACAGGATGTTTTATTCAGAATTAAAAATGAACCCAACCATAATATGGCAGGGATAAGAGACCTAACTCATCAAAAAAATAAATATGTAAATTTAGAAACCTATAAAAGGAGAAAAAGAATATCATGTTGTAAATTTTAGAATGTAACACACTGCATGTATCTATTTATTAGATTTATAGGTATATTATCAAAATTAACTAACAAATAATTTCTGCAAAACGTATCAAAACTTCCAGGATTTTGATTAAATTTTTGAATAAGTGCATTCTTATCCTCAATTAACTTTAAAGCTGTTTTATTACCTATTCTATTAAATATTTTTGGTATTGAATCACTTACATCTCCCACAATACACTTCATAAATATATCTTTATGTTTGTCTCCTAAAGATTTATTATTATAGCATTTCATTTTAGCATCATAAAGTTCTATCATAGGATTAATAAGTTGAAGTAAATCATGATCACTGGAAATAATTATAATTTTAATATTGGGATTTTTACTATGAATATATTTTGTTGTTAAAGCAATTATATCGTCAGCTTCAAGATGGTCTATTTTAATTTGATAATATACTTTGTTATCAATTAAATTATCAATAATTTCACTATAACATCTTTTGAATACTGGCCCTCCCATGAATTTATTTTTTTTATAATTATCTTCTCTATCTCCTTTATAATTACTAAAGAAAGGCATTCTCCAAATTTCGTTTCTAGGACAATCTCTTGCAAAAATAACCTTTTCTGCCTTAAATTTTTTTTTGAATTTTTCTAAAGTTTGAATAAACATTTTTTTAAATTTTTCCCAGAATTCAATATTTTCTACCCAGTTATATCCATCTTCAATAATTTCATCAGGATGAGCACATTTATACCATTGTGCTGTAGCATAAAATCTATAAAAGTTGAAGTAAGATGTATCTACAATAAGCGTAGTCATGATGATTGATATGAGACATGTCTTTAATAAAAAATCAAATTTATTTATTAAATGTCTATGAAATAGGAATTACAATTCTCATCCCACTACAGGAACGCATTACTCTATCAAACATAGTTGCATATAGCCCTTCTTTTTCTGCCCAGTAATCAAAGATAAGTATATTATCAATAGGAGCATTATCAAGTTGATGAAGCACATTGTAAAGATTAAATAAGGCTTCGTTAATATCTCCATCTTTACTTAAATCAACATAAGCACCAAACTTATCTCTGTAATGAAAATTTTTTGAATTAAAATCGACGCATGCACATTTTGTTAGGTAATAATCGATTGATTTATGTAGAGATTTTGAAATACTTTCATCTAAGCTATCTTCACTTCCTAACTCTGTATCAATAAAATTAAACAGCATAGTTTTTTTATCAGGTGCATAATGACTAATGTTAGAGCCAGGGTGTTCAACTTGTTCATGAATTTCTGCAATACTTATATTTATATCTTTAAATTCATTTTTATCACTTAAACAATTGATAATATTATCTTTAGTTATAACTCCAGGTCTAACAATTATCAGGTTGTTATTATCAATCTTTAAAATAGTGCTTTCTACACCTAATTGAGTAGGTTCTTCATCAAGCAACATGTTAATTTTACTATTTCTAAAGTATTTGATAATGTGCTCCTTGTGAGTTGAGGTAATTTTACCACTCATATTTGCACTAGGTGCTACTATAGGAACCATTGAGTGCTCTAAAAGTTTTCTCGCAACTTTGTTTGCTGGACTGCGCAATGAAACCCATTCTGTTCCAGAAGAAACACAGCTAGGAACATAATCACTTTTTTTTACAAGAATAGTTAAGGGTCCAGGCCAAAAATTATCGACAAGAGTTTGAACGAGTTTTTCTTCACTGCTGTTTAAAAGAGTATAAAGTTTTGCTCCTCTCCAATTAAGAACATGCATGATTAGTGGATTATTATTAGGACGATTTTTAACACGATAAATTTTTTCTACAGCATTTCTATCGAGACTATTTGCACCTAGGCCATATACAGTTTCTGTGGGAAACACAACAATTTCACCATTAGTAATTTTTTCAGCACAAATTTTTACATTATCATCGTTTACAGGATACATTGTAGATTCCATCTGAGACAGATCCATTTTTTCTTGTTCTGATTATTTTTACAATATAAATCAAATTTATAATCTTATCCTTATAAAAAATATATAATTAGAAAAATAAATCGTTTTACCACATATTTCAAAAATAAGTTCTGTAATTAATTTGTATGTTTTTAGTACGATGGAAAATGATAAAGAATGTAATTTATTATTAGATAATATCATTAATGAATTAGAAACAGCTAAGAAACAAGGTATTGAAATATCAGAAAAACTTAATGAACAAACTAATACATTATCAGATACATCAGTTAAACTAGAAAAAATAGAGAATGAAACTGTTGCTTCAACATGGTATATAAATTATATGAAAGCAACATTTGGAAAAATATATAAGAAATGTAATCATTTCCCTGATAGATTTAAGAGTAAATCTTTGGGAAGAAAAATAAGATTAGAGACCGATATATTACTGGCTAAGCATAAAAATAAAGAAATTAAATCCCAAACAACTGTCAAACAAGAATATGTTAACAATGATAAAATGTCTAAGATCAGTAATATAATAAGTGATATCAACTATATTTCTAATATGAATAGTAATGAAATAGATAAGCAAAATAAAATATTAGATTATAATTCAGAAATGACAGATGATGTAGAAGAAAAAATGTATACTAACAGACTGAGAATTAAAAAAATTTTAGATTAAACTATTTAAAAAGATTTTAGATAATATTTACAATACTATTTAAAATGAATAATTCAAAAAAAAGAATTATGAATGACTTAAAAATGTTGCGTAAGAATAATATTGAGTTTGAATCTATTGATACTCAAACGATAACGTGCATTATAAAAGGTCCTAAGGATACACCTTACGAAAAAGGTTCTTGGAAAATATCGATAAATTTTCCAAATAATTATCCATTTAGTTCACCATCAATAGGTTTTATAGATAAAATCTATCATCCAAACGTCGATTTTAATTCGGGAAGCATATGTTTCAATGTGCTGAATGAAGAATGGAAACCTATATATACGGCAAATCATATTATAGAAACATTTATACCACAATTGCTAACTTATCCGAATCCAGATGATCCGTTAAATATCGATGCGGGAAAGTTATTTAAACTTAATCCTAAACAGTTTAATACCTTAGTGAAAAACAAGATATTTCAAAAATCTATGAAAAAATAATAAAAATATACTTAAAAATGTATCTATATTATATTTTTAATGGTATTGTATATATTAAGACACGAATGTCGTAATTTCGAAAAAGTTGATTTTTTCACACCGCTAAATCATATAGGAAATCATAATGCAAACACTAAAGTTTTTGAAAAATTCAATGATATTGAATTAGAAGCCATTTACAGTTCTCCTTACAAAAGGACTCTTCAAACTGTTGATAAAATCTCTCGTGTCAAGGATATTCCAATTAAATTAGACTGGGCACTGTCTGAAAAAGTTAATCATGAAAAAGCAAATGGACTAAACTGGCCTTCCTATGAAGAACAATCAAAAATTCACGAATTATTTAATATTGATAGTAATTACTCGCCTACTGCAGATAGAGACTATATTAATTCCTACAGTGAGTCACTTGATAGTTTTATAACAAGAGTAGATACATTTAGCCAATTTCTTAAAACCCAAAAAGATAAGAATATATTAGTTGTTTCTCATCAATCCATAACGGATAGAATTATAAAAAATATAACTAACGAAGATTACCAATTAGAAATGGGCGAGTGCTATGAAATAGATTTATAATGAATATACGTTTGTTTGCCTTTGTCTTTGTCGGTTTCTGGGCGGGTTTCTTCTTTGTGGTGGTAGTAGAGCAACGGGGTGTGTAGCATTTATATTAGAATAACCGACGGGGGGACCACGACGAGCGGTGCCAGTTGTTTCCCCAGAATAAGATCTGATAAGATGAGGATTTAATGAGCTATTATTTATGGGTATAATTTCATGATAATAAAGATCTGTAGGAGCGCCTGTTTTAAATCCTCTGCGTAGATTAGCATTACGTTCTGATCTTCTACTATTAACTGTGGTATTTGATGGAAAATTATATATTTTATTAAATAAAAGATATTTTTTACTGGCAGCAATTGTCTTTATCCACGCGTTTATTATATCTTTTTTTCTACTCTTTTTTATGTGAGTATCTTGCACTGATTCTGGATCTCTTAAACCAGGGTTCACATCTATAAATTCTCTCTTAAATTCTTCAAAATTCATAAGTATACCATTGGTAGGATGACGAACTTTCGCAGATTGAGTAAACATACGTCTAGGAAGGTCTATACTTCTATTAATAAAATAATAAGTTCTGACATTTACCATTGCG
>MDTG01111483.1_pt1 | contig 28020 bp, 26 predicted proteins | sample 811421 | NCBI WGS metagenome assembly MDTG01 (sample SAMN05326645, study PRJNA326480) | marine metagenome | isolation source: seawater | place: Pacific Ocean: South East | collected 2011
ATCAATATGTTTATTTATTTTAAAAAACTCATATTGATTATTCCATTTTTTTGATTTTTTAAGAGCGTATATAATTTTAATCCTATTTTTTTTTCTAATTTTTTTAAAGTTGTTTAGTCTTTTAAATTGACTTTTCCCTATTGAAGCTGAAATATCAGTCGGTCTTAAATTAAATCCGGAATTTACAAAAATAAATCTATTATCTAATTTAGGATATTTTTTTTCTATTTTTTTTTTATAAGATAAATTTCTAGTCCAACCGTGTGATCTTAAAGATAATAAAAGATCATAATCTGATCTATTATTACATACTATCATTCCACCTTCTCCAGATGAAATTTGATGGGAATAATAAAACGAAAAGGTTCCAAAGTCTCCAAATGTTCCTAAATATTTTTTTTTATATTTTGATCCTAAAGACTCACATGTGTCTTCTATAACAATAATCTTTTTCTTTTTTGCGAATTTTGAAATTTTATCAATTTCTGTAGAATTACCTAACACATGTATCAATAAAATTACTTTTGTTTTTTTATTTATTTTTCTAATTACATCTTTTGCTTTAACATTTAAAGTTAATGGATCGACATCGATAAATTTAGGTTTTAATCCAGTTTGAACTAAAGGCCATAAAGATGTTGGCCAACATAAAGCTGGAATTAAGGCCTCATCTCCCTGCTTGAATCTTCTTTTTCTTAGAGGATTACAAGATGCAAATGTAGCTAATAAATTTGCCGACGAGCCTGAATTAACCATAACCGCATATTTGGCATTTAATTTTTTTGCAAATATTTTTTCAAAATCCTCTGTTTCTTTGGACATTGTTAATTGACCAGATAAAATAACACGTATTCCTTTCAATAAATCAATGTTAGAAAATGCATCATCTAAAAGCGGGTAATTGTATTTAAAACTTTTTTTTCTATACTTATTAATTAGGGTATTTATTTGTTTATTTTCTGAATAATAATTCATATATTTTATTCATGATCATCGATGGATAGTGTATTAAAAGCATATTTTAATTTTATTTTTTATGAATATAGGAATTGTTATACCAACATATAATGAAAATGAAAATATATTTGATCTGATAAAACAAATAGATCAAAATCTTTCAAGTAAAAGTATTGAATATAAAATAGTTATTGTTGATGATTCAAGTGATAATACAATTTTAAATATATTAAAACCATATCAAGACAAATTAAAATACCACCATAGAGGAAAAAAACTTGGAAGAGGATCTGCCGTAATGATTGGAATGAAGTATATATTGGAAACAAAATTTACAGACTTAATAATTGAGATGGATGCAGACATGTCACATGACCCAGGTGAGTTAGAAAAAAAAATAGATTATTTTTTAAAAAATAATTTAGATTTGTTAATTTCTAATAGATATTTAAAAAATAGTAGAATAGAGGGCTGGCCTATTTCGAGAACTATTTTATCCTACTTATCAAATAAATTGGCAAAATTTTTATTATCTGTGCCTGTATCTGATTATACCAATGGATATAGATTTTATTCTAAAAAAGCTGTTGAATATATAACAAAAAAATGTGGAAAAATTGGAGATGGTTTTATAATGCTATCTGAAATACTTTTAGAGTTATATTATAATAATTTCAAGATTGGCGAAACTGAAACAATATTTAGAAATAGATCCAAAGGATCTAGTAAGGTAAATTCAATTTTACTTTTAAATTCATTAATTGGATTATTAAAATTATTTATAATTAAAATAAAAAAATATTAGTTTAATTTAAGTTATATTTAAATGGATTATTTAGAAAAAAATAAAAAATTAATTTATATAATATATATCATTTCATATTTATCTTTACTTATTGGTTTCTTTTATGGAGAAGATTCCGCTGGAGGAGCAAAAAAGGATTATATTCTAACTCAAACCATGATTATTGGTGAAGGTTTTAAATTGGGAATTTATAATTTTTTATTTGAAGTATTTCCCATTCAAAGATTACAACACTCCCCCTTTTTTTATGTATTAGCTTATATCTCTCAGAAATTTTTAGGTATTAATTTTACCAGATTATTAATATTGCATTTATTTTTATTAATTCCTTACTTTTTTTACAAGTCATTAAAGACAAAGTATGAAACGAAAAATTATATTTTAATAATTATCCCTTTAATTTTTTTTTTATCACCAAATTTTAGATCTATAGCAATTTGGTCTGGTAGAGAATGTATATCTCTGATTTTTTTAAATATATCATTATTTTATTATTTTAAGTTCATTAGCAAAAAATATCACAATTATATATTTTATAGTTTTTTGTACCTTGCTTTAGGAAGTTACGTTGCGCCAGAAATTGGTATAATTTCGTTGATATATATATATCAGTATATAAATTTGTATGGATATAAAAAAATTTATACTCTAATTGGCTTTAATATTTTACTTTCTGTTCCATTTTTTTATTACTTTTCCGAATATTTTAATTTCGAAAATTTTTCGCATCCAATATATTATAATTTATATAAAAATTTTCCGTTTTTTTTCAGTTCTTTATTTGTTTATACAGTGCCATTTATAATTTCTAAAAATTTAAATGAATACTTTCAGTATTTAAAACGTTATATTCTTATACTAATAATAATACTAGTATCTCATTTTTTACTTTTTAACCTCGAAAACAATAATATTGGTGGCGGTATTATTAACCTTATTTCTAATAAAATAAATTTAAGCGAATTAGTTTTAATTTTTTCTAGTATAGGCATTATGAACTTCTTTTTTATTTTTAGAAAATATTTTTTATTAAATATTTTTATTTTAATAGTGTTATTTATACAAACTTCTTTAAATTTTCATTTTTTTCAAAAATATATAGAATTAACTTGGATGCTTTATTTCTTACTTTTATTTAAAGATGAAAAAATTTACAATTTTTTGTTAAACAAAAAATTCTTAATAATTTTGTTTTCTTTTTATTTAATTTATTTTTTAGCAAGTCTCTTATTGAGATAAAAAAAATTAAATTAAATTTTTATAAAATTTATACCAATTATAAGTTTTTAAGACCGAATCATTAAAATTAGAATTAAAATTATGGTTTATAACTTTAATGAGCTTTTTGTTGCTACCATGGGTTTTTAAAACCTCAACATGCTGTCTTTTATTATTTTTAATTTTTTTAAATTTTGTAATTTTGATTAAAAAACTTATTATAGACGATAATTTTCTTGGACTACTTGAACAAATATTGAATATTTCATGTTTATTGAAATTTTTTTTCATTAACTTTTTAAGTACTAAAACTACATCGTTTATATGTGTAAAATCTCTATAATGATTTCCATTATTATTTAAGTAAAAAATTTTATTTTTACTTACGTGTTTAAAAAATTTTAAAAAGAGCATATCAGGTCTACCCCATTCTCCAAAAACAGTAAAAAAACGAAGTCCAACTATTTTAAGACCATATGTTTTATGAAACAATTCTGCCATTTGTTCATTATGTTTTTTTGTTAAACCATATATATTTTTAGGCATTAAATTATAATTTTCTTTTGAAGGATAGATTTTCTGATCTCCATAAACTGAACTTGAAGATGCATAGTAGATTTTAGTATTTTTTCTAATTTTAATATTATTTAAAATATTAAAAAAACCTACTTCATTATTGTAAAAATATTTCTCTGGGAAATTTTTTGTATCTCTTACTCCTGGTTGGGCTGCCAAATGAAATATGTGTGTAAAATTGTTTTTTTTTAAAAAATAATCAATTTTTTTTTTATTTTTTATATCTAATTTATAAAATTTTAATAGCTTATTTTTTTTTAATATTGATAATCTTTTTTTTTTTAGTTTGATTGAATAATATTTATTTAAATTATCAATACCAAAAACTTTTATTTTATTATCTAGTAAACTTTTTGCTAAACTAAAACCTATAAACCCACAGATACCGGTAATTAAAATTTTCATTTTAATTAAAATAGTATAATCTTTTAATTTAACAATTAAAAAATTTAATATATTGTTTTTTGAAATGCATTTTATTGCTTAATTATAAAATTTACTTGCAAATATTATTTTTACTCTTTTATCCCATGTGTTTTTGATGGCTGTTTCTTTTGCACCATTTCTTATATACTCGTATTTTTTTAGATCCGAAAAAATATTTGAAATATTTAGGACCCATTCTGATATTTTATCAGAAGAGGATAATAAACAGTTATAATTATCTACTAAAATATGTGAATATACATCAAGTCTTGAAGCGATAATAATTTTAGATGCGGCTAAATATTCAAATAATTTTAATGGAGACATGTATTTGGATACTTCCAAATTTTTAGATCTCACAAATACTTTATTTAAATATGGCATAAGTAAAATTTCATATTTATTCATAGTGCTAGGTATTTTGCTATATTTTAAATGATCAAAAAAAATAATATTTTTATGATTTTTCAAATCTAAATCTTTAAAGGCACTTATTGATAAGTCTCCATAAATATGGAAATCAATTTCTGGTAATTTTTTAGCAATTTCAATTATTAGTTCAATTCCCTTTCCTTTGGTTAGACTTCCAAAATATCCACAAGTTTTTGGAATAACTTTTGTTTCAAATGAGTGATTAAATAAATCAATATTAACTGCATCATCTAAAATAAAATATTTATCTTTTTTTAAATTAAAAAAATTTAACAAATAGGAATTTATTAAAATATACTTAACATTTTTTTCAATAAAATAAAATTTAGTTAGTTGAAAAAATATTTTTGAAAATCCTTTTAACTCATGATGAATTTCCAAAAAATTTTTTACTTGAAAAATAGCTAAAAAAATACTTGCTATTACACTTCTGGAGATAACTAAATAATTTGTTTTTTTTTTTTTAATTTTATTATAGCATTTAATTGCATAAATAATTCTGCTAATGAAATTTAATATTTTCATTTTTTTAAAAATTGGAAAAATTTTAAAATCAAATTTGATACCATATTCTTCTTTGATTTCTTCATATTTTATGTCTTGATTTGGTATTAATAGATTTACATCTTTTTGATTTTTTGATATGGCATTACACATCTGAATTACATGGATAGTATATGCTGACTTACTCGGTAAAGATAATTCAGCCAAATAATAAACTGTGTCAAACATTAATTTTAAGTTTTACTTAATTTTTTTAAAAAGTACAGTAATGTATTATTTATATAAAAATTTGAGTCTTAATTTAGAATGAAAACAGTAGATTTAGGAATTTTAATAGTTACTTTTCACAGTGAAAAAATAATTGAAAATCTTTTAAATAATCTAAAAAATTTTAATGTAATTGTTATAGAAAATTCAAATAATGAAAAATTTAAATCTTATTTAGAAAGTAAATTTTCCAATGTAAAATGTATATTACCTGGATCTAATTTAGGCTACGGTGCAGCCTTAAATATCGGCTTCAATAAATTTAAATTTAAAAATTATTTAATACTTAACCCTGACATTGAAATTTCCAATCAAAAAGTCCTTGAAATTTATAATAAAGCAGAGTCATCCAAAAATATTTCTGTTGTTGCTCCATCTACAGTTAATAAAAAAGGTGAAATATATGTAAGACATGGATTTTTTAAATTTAAAAAAAAAAAATCCTCTGAATTTAATGACCTAATAAAAGCACATTACGTGAACGGACATGCATTTTTAATAAAAGCAAGTGTAATTGAAGATGTAGGAAATTTTGATGAAAATTTTTTTATGAATTTTGAAGAATATGATCTTTTTTTTAGAATATATAAAAAAAATTACAATATATACGTAATGAAAAATTGTTTTGTAAAGCACTTTGACGGAAAGTCTTCGGATTTAAAATATTACCCTGAAACCTCTATAACCTCTAAGTGGCATTACTCATGGGGTTTTTATTATTTTTTTAAAAAGAATTATGGAAAAATAATTGCTATTTTCTTATCTTTTTTTCATATGTTTTCATGTTTAATTAAATTGATTTATTTTTTTATTAAAAAAGAAAATCACAAAAAAAATTTAATGGTGTATTCATTAAAAGGATTGTTAGAATCTGTTAAAAATAAAAAATCTTATTACAGACCTAAAATTTAATTTGTTACAAAATTTTTCTTATTAGTTATAGAATTTTTTAATCTCTACACTTCTTGGGAAAAATTAATATTTTATTTTTATTCTGATATGAATAAGGTAAATCTATAAAAATCATTTTTTCCTTTAAATTTATATTTCTATCCAAAATTTTTAAATACGGATAATTAGTTTTATCGCTATATATTAAAATATTTTCTTTGTTTATATGGCTTTGCAAATTAGAAGGTAAATTTTTATCAAAATACTTCAAAAAAGTGTTGAAATAAATACTCATCCATCCCTCGCTATTATCATACCAAGGTATTTTTTGTAAAAGATTTAACTTATCTCTAATAATTACAGAAATTATTCCATCGCTAGATAAATTAGAACCATGAGTTAAATTACAGTTTTTTTTTAATTGTTGAATTTTTTTGTCAAAAAAAATTAAATGATTCCATGTATCTATATCGAGTTTATTTGATGCAAAATAATTGAAATGTGAATTTTTTATATAATCTTCTTTTTTGTAATCGTACACATATATTAAATTTCCATCACTTTTTACATTTCCAAAACAAGAAATTCCTAATAAAAGAGTTATGGTTGATAAAATAATTCTATTATCTTTATTTTTAATATTATCAATAAAATTGAAGAATACGATAAAACTTATTACTAAACCACAAGCAAATTTAAAAGTGGTTATGCTGTGTAATGTTTGGAATAGCAACGTTAAAGAGCAAAATGATACAAATGCTAAATTACTCTCAATCTTATTATTTTTACCAGAAAATAGTTTTAATAAAAATTTTATTAAATAAAATAAATTAAATAATATTAGTACTGAAAATATTATCCACTGAGGTTCTGAATAAAAATTATAAATTATTTTATTTATAATTGTTAAAATATAATTGATTATTAAATCTAATAATCCAAAGTTGTGTATTTCAAAAAATACTTGGATCATTTGGTTATAAATCTTCCAATATCCAAAAATATCATTTAAAAATAAATACAAAAAAAATAAAAATAAGGGTATTGAATAAAATAATAATTTTATTGAAAATTCTTTTAAAGAAAAAATAATATTTTTTTTTTTATTAAAAAAATTTAATACAAATTCAAATATTAAAATAACTACTGAGGGAATAAAAAAACTTTCACTAAATAATATAATTAAAGATAAGACAAAATATGAAAATTTTTGATAATATTTATTATCGGATGTTCTAAATAATAAAAAAATACAAAATAAAAAAAATATATAATATGTGTGCCAAGGAAATGATGCATAGGGATGTATAAAAAAAATAGTTAAACTTCCTATTAAAGCATAGTTTGAATTAGAATATTTTTTAATTAATAATCCAATAATAAAAATTGATGAGCCGTATGCAAAAGAGGATGCAGAAAAAATATAAAAAAAATTATTATTAAATATCTTTAGCAATATTGAATTAAAATAAGTCGTTAAAATTCCGTAATGAATAAATAGCTCTTTATATGGTATTAAATTTTTATTAATACCGTCTGCTGAAAAAAGAACTAGGCCCCAATGAAATCCATCATAATTATATGTGTATTGATAAATAGAATTAAAAAAAGACCATGAGCATAAAAGTAATAAAAAAATATGTGTTTTATATCTTAGTATTTTTATCAAAATTATTCGATTTCTCTTTTTATCTCTTCAAATAATGGTTTGTAGTTAAGATATATTTTTTTTAAACTATCCTTATAAAAAATATATTCTTCATCATTTAATTTTTTATTAGATAAATCTTCGAGCTTTTTATTTATTTGATTAATTATAAAAGTTTCAAATCTTTTTGAATTTACTATATTAATCGCTTCAGATTTTATTAAATTTACAGCAAACTTTGATACAATAAAAATAACTAAAACTACAGATATAGCCGTAAAAATAATTTTTTTATAAAAATCATTTTTTTTCATTATTATCTTTATAGCAGAAATTATACTTTTTGTTTAAAATAATTTTTTAACAAATGTTCATTCAATCTAAATGTTAACTGCATTATAGTAAGAGTTGGGTTAGCATGCCCGCACGAAGGAAATGAAGAACTTCCTAAAACGAATAAATTTTTCGATCCATGGATCTTTAAGTTTTCATCAACCACTGAGTTTTTATTGTAATCTCCCATTATTGTCCCTCCCATATGGTGCCAACCTGCTTCAGAAATATAATCAACATTACTTTCAAATAAGAATGAATTTCCCACAACTCTTCCTAAATCATTTTTTATCAAATAGTATCCTATTTCCTCAAATACTGTTCTAGCAGTTCTTCTTACAAGTTCTGATTTTTTATATATTAACTTAGGTCTTGGATTTCCAAATTTATCTTTTTTATCTGATAAAACAACTTTATTTGAAAATTCGGGATCTTGTTCCCATGAAGAATATATAGTTGCACCACAAGAAACACTTCTATTTATAAATTTTAAAAATTTGTTCGATAAGTTTGGGGCTTCACAAAGAAGATTTTTTGCAATATTTTTCCATCCTTTGTTTGATCTATCGTGAGTAACTAACCAACAACATGAATTTAAAATTTTTTTTTCTTTCATCAATTTAGATGTTGGTGCGAAACTATATGCATCTGAATTATCTCCAGCATTAAACATATTAACAAAGTGATTTAACGAGGTATTTAGTTTATTTTTAAGTTTTTCTTTGTTTACTATCGCTTTTCCTAATTCCATAAATGGATGCTCATACCAATAATTTCCTATTGGTAAATTATGATTAAATAAATTTTTTTTTTTCATTTTTTCAATTAAAAGCATTCTTGAATTTTCGATTCCTCCTGTTGCTAAAACAAATACCTTTCCCCATAAATTAAATTCTTTTTTATCAGTTTCAGAAAAACATTTTACTTTTGAAACAATAAAGTTATCACCAATAATTTCTATAACTGGGCAATTTAGAAATAAATGAATAAATTTGGATTTTTTAATTTTTTCATAAAAAACGTTACCAAATTTAACTTTGGAAACCTGAAATTCAATTAAGTTTAAATTTGAATTAATTGATTCATTTTTAAATGAATTTTTAATTTTTAGTATTTTAGTTGAATCACTTAAATAAGTGTTAAGATTATTTTTATTGATTGGCCATTTGTTAAAATCATACTCATCTAAAGTTCTACAAGTTCCGCCCCAATGACCTGTGGTCCCACCAAACATTCTTAATCTTGAAATATCTGGGTCTCTTGGAAATAAACCTTCTATTTCTCCTTTATAGTTGCTTTGAGATTCATTTGAGTAGTTCCTTTGCCCAGCTTCAATTAAAGCAACTTTTATTTGTTTCTTTTCAAATTCTAGAGCTAATGTTATGCCTGCTGCCCCTGATCCTACAATCACAACATCAAAAATGTTTTTTTCAATTAAGTTAGAATTGGTAAAAATCATTAAATACTACAGTCTTTTGGAATTAAAATAATTTTTTGTTTATGTTGTGAAGAATAGGGTAAATACTTTGCAGTATAATTACTTTTAAAAGATACTTTTTTATTTAACAAAAAAATTTGATTTTTATTTGAAACATCAGTGATAAAAAAAATATTATTGTTTTTCATTTCTTCATTAACCTTTATTGGAAAATTCTTATCAAATAAATCTGTTAATGATTGGTAGTATTTATTTTTATAAAATTTATCTTGGTATTGATACCAATAAAGAAATTGGGGAAATTTAAATTTTTCTCTTACTAAAAAATAATAATATGCATCATCAGTTAAATTTGCAAAATACTCTATATTGCATTTATGTTTAATTTTGTAACTTAATTTATCAAATGATTTTAAATGCTCCCAAATATTTTCTGGGTATTTTTGACTTCTTAAAAAATTAAATCCTTTGAAATTAATATTACTGTTAGAAAATAGATATTTTTTTGCATTCCATTCTTTTTTGGGATCCAACAATGAATTTATTGAAATCAATATAATAATTAAAACTAAAAGTTTTCTTAAATAATTATCTTTAATTTTTTTTATATAAATAAATACTATTATAAATCCAAAAGATGAAAGTGTAATAAGCTTAAAAGTTGAAATATTTGATAATATTTGGGAAATTAACAAAAGGTTTAAAATTGATACAAATAAAAAAAATAAATTTTTTGAATCTAAATTTTTTTTAAAAAAATCTTTCGTATTCGATATTATAAATATTAAATTACAAAGAAAAATTAGCGAATAAAAAAAAATAGTCATATCTGAATACAAATACTTATAAGAAAGTATAAAAGTTTGAAGATTATTTATTATATATGAAAAAATATCAGATTTATAAAAATATTTTAATAAAACTGGATAAGTATTATTATGCAATAACCAGTCATTATATAAATTTGAATTTAATAAATAAATAAAAAATAAAAAATATGGAGCAATAAAATAAATTATTTTTTTATAAAGAAATTTTTTATTTAGATATTGATATGAAATAATTAAGTCAGCAGTAAAAATAAAAAAAGATGTAATTAAGAAAGTTTCACTGAAAAGAAAAGCAATACCTAAGAAAAATGAAGCAATAACGTCGTATTTTGGAACAAATAAACTTTTTAAATATAAATAAAGAGACAGTAAAAAAAAAAGAATATAATTATGCCAAGGCTTTAAAATATATGGATGTATAATAAAAAAAATTATAACTAACAAAATTGCATAATTAATATTCAACAAATTTTTCGTAGTTAAATAAAGAAGGAAAATTCCAGCTATATAAAATTGTATATAAACAACAAAAAGTGAAAATATATTAAAATTAGATATCTTTAAAATTAATAAGTTTAAATAGACATTTAATAAACCGTATTCATAAAAAAAATCTTTATATATTAATTTTCCAGCATCTATATCGGCTGCAGCATTGATTAATAAACCTAAATGAAATCCATCATAATAAAATCTTGCGTAGTAAATTGAAAAAAATTCAATACAAAAAATTAGAATTAAATAAATATATTGTTTTTTATTAATTATCACTTTGATATCAAATAACGATCAATTTTTTTTAGATAAAATATAATTTAATTTATCACATATGTAATCAATTTCAGAGTTCTTAAGAGATAAGCTCGAAGGTAAATAAAATCCATATTTGCTTATATATTCAGAATTGGGAAAATTATTTGAATGTATTAAATTTAATTTATTTAAGATTTTTTGTTTATGCATCGGCCAAAAGAAAGGTCTAGTGTCTATTCCATTTTTTCTAAGTTTTGTCATTACTTTTTTTGCATCTAATTTAAGTTTTTTATTCATTATAACTACTCCTACTACCCAATATATATTTTTAGAATAATTATTTTTCGGTTTTGGTATAAATAAATTGTTGTTTTTTTTTAAATTTTTATAGTAGCGCATACCTACTCTATGTCTAATCTTAACAATTTTACTTATTCTTCTAAGTTGGCTTAATCCCAAACTTGCTTGAATATTTGTCATTCTATAGTTCCAACCAATATCATCATGATTAAATCTATCTTTTTTTCCAAAAGAGAGATTTTTTAAACTAGAAATTTTTTCATAAATTTTTTTATCGTTTGTGGTTACCATGCCTCCTTCCCCTGTGGTAATCTGTTTATTAGCATAAAAGCTAAAAGTGCTTATATCTCCAAAGCTTCCACATTTTTTTCCATTAATTGTTTGTCCCAAAACCTCTGCTGCATCTTCAATTAAAATTATTTTTTTTTTTTTACAAATTTTTTTTAACAAGTCGACTCTTAAAGGAAAATTATAAATATGCGTAGCAATAATTGCTCTAGTTTTTGTATTTATATTTTTTTTTATTTGAGACAAATTCATATTCCAATTAAAGATTTCACAATCAACTAATCTAATACGTAAATTTTGTTTTATGGGAGCAATAGCATTTGAAATTATTGTAAAATTTGGAATTATAATTTCGTCACCTTTTTTTAGATTTAAACATTTTACTGCTAATTCTAAGGCTGCTGTTCCACTTGAAACTGCAATTGAATATTTTTTTCCAATATATTTAGAAAAATTTTTTTGAAATTTTTTTACGTTTTTTCCTTCAGAGGAAATCCATCCACTTTTAATAGATTGGTATACAGCTTTAGCATCTGTTTTAGTAATAAGTGGGGTATTTACTGGTATGAATTTTTTCAAATTTTTTTACTACAGTTTAATCAGACTATTGTTTTAAGAAAATATTGGAACTTTGTAAAGAAATAGTTATATATGACATCTAAAATCTATGAGCAAGCTCATAACAACAAAAATAAAAAAGTGTAGACTGTGTAATTCTAATAAACTTATTTCAATTCATTCTTTTGGTAATTTATTTGTAAGTAATTTTGTAAGCAAAAATAATATCAAAAATGGTATCAAAGCTCCTTTAAATCTAGTTTATTGTAAAAATTGCAAATTACTACAACTGAAGCATTCAGCTCCACAAGAAATAATGTACAAACGTTTTTATTGGTATAGATCCAGTGTTACTCAAACTATGAGAAAGGCACTTAAAGATATTTATAATTCAGTTCTTAAACTTAAAATTTTAAAAAAAAATGATATTATTTTAGATATAGGAGCAAATGATGGAACTTTATTAAAATTTTTTAAAAAAAATTTTATAACTGTGGGTTGTGAACCTGCTAAGAACTTGAGCTACGAATTAAAGAAAAATTGCAAATATGTTTTAAATGATTTTTGGAGTTTTAAAAAATATTTAAAAATCTCAAAAAAAAATAATTTAAAAAAACCTAAAATCATAACCGCCATAGGAATGTTTTATGATCTGGAAAAACCATCAAATTTTATTAAAGATGCTTGTAACGCTTTAGATGAAAACGGAGTATTTATTGCACAACTAATGTGTTTGGACTCAATGATAAAAAAAAATGATTTAGGAAATATTTGCCATGAACATTTGGAATTTTATAGCTACGACTCTTTAAAATATTTGTTTGAAAAAAATGGATTTAAAATTTTTAAAATTGAAAAAAATCAAATTAATGGAGGAAGTTACAGAGTTTACTGCAAAAAAAATATTAAAAAATCAGTTAAAATCAAAGAAAAAACTTCTTTAAATGAAATTAAAAAATTCATAAGAAGAGTTGAAAAAAATAAAAATAAGTGCTTAAATTTCTTAGATAAAGCTATAAGTAAAAATAAAAAAATATTTATTTACGGTGCTTCAACAAAAGGAAATACATTGCTTCAGTACTATGGTATAAATCAAGATAGAATTAAATATGCTGCAGAAAGAAGTCCAGAAAAATGGGGAAAATATACTATAGGTAGTGGAATAGAAATTATTTCTGAAAAAAAAGCTAGAAGTTTAAATCCCGATTATTTTTTTGTTATGCCATATGGCTTTATTAATGAGTTTATTAAAAGAGAGAAAAATTGGATAAAACAGGGCGGAACTTTTTTGTTACCATATCCGTCTTTTAAAAAAGTAAGATAAAATGAAAAGAAAAACAGCAATAGTAATTGGTATTACAGGACAAGATGGATCATATGCAGTAGAGCTGCTATTAAAAAAAAAATATAAAGTACATGGTATTCTAAGGAAAACCTCAACATCAAACACAAGAAATATAGATCATTTAATAAGAAATAATAAAATATTTAATAAAAAATTTTTTATCCACAAAGGAGATTTATTAGACTCAATTTCAATTTTAAAAATTATAAATAAAGTAAATCCTGATGAAATTTACAATTTTGCTGATCAAGATCATGTCGGATGGAGTTACGACATTCCAATATATTCATATAATGTAACTGCTCTTTCCGTTATTCAAATTTTTGAGTTTTTAAAAATGCAAAGAAAAAAAATTAAATTTTTCCAACCAGTATCATCTAATATGTTTGGTCTAAGTAATGAAAAAAAATTAAACGAAAAGTCTAATTTATCTCCTGCTAGTGTTTATGCTTTAGGCAAATCTTCAACCTATTTAGCTGCAAAAATGTATTCTATAACGCATAAATTATTTATTTGTGGAGCAATTTTTTTTAATCATGAGTCACCAAGAAGATCTTATGATTATGTAACAAAAAAGATTGTAAAAGATGTTTGTGAAATTTATAGAGGAAATAAAAAACATTTATATTTGGGCGATATTAAACCAAAAATTGATTGGGGATATGCAAAAGATTACGTTGAAATGGCATGGAAGATCATGCAACAAAAAAAACCAGATTTTTTTGTTATAGGCACTGGAACAAATACTTCTGTTGAAAAGTTTGCTGAAGAATGTTTCAAATATGTAGGTTTGAACTATAAAAAATATCTTAAAATAGATAAAAAGCTTTTAAGACCTGCAAAAACAAAAAATCTAAGAGCTGATTTTAAAAAAGCTAAAAAAATATTGAATTACAAAGTAAAAACTAAAATTAAACAATTAATTAAAATTATGATGGAAGAAGAACTTTCAAAATATAATGTCTAAAGATTTATCCATTATACTTAGTACTTATAATGAAGAATTGTTTATTGAAGATACACTCAATATAATTAAAGAAACTTTTCCTGAATGTGAAATAATACTAGTTGATGATAATTCAAATGATCAAACAATTAAAAAAGTTGAAAATCTACAAATAAATAATTTAAAAATAATTCAAAGAAATCAAAGAGGGTTGGCTTCCGCCTTTTTGGTGGGTTTAATTTACAGTAGTAAAAATACATTAGCATGGGTTGACTCAAATCAGGGAATTTTAGTAAAAAAATTTCCACAAATGATAGAATACTTAAAGGAATATGACATAGTTCTGTTGTCAAGATACGTTGAAGGAGGTGGGGATGAAAGAACCCAAAAAAGAATACTTACAAGCAAAATAATTAATAAATTGTGCAGATTAGTACTCGGTAATAAAATTAAAGATTATACTGGTAGCATGTTTGTAATGAAAAAATCTTGTTTAAAACATGTTGTTCCAATTGCTTATGGACATGGAGAATTTTTTATTGAATTTTTATATAAGGCAATGAAAAATAATTTAAAAATTAAAGAAGTACCATTTATTCAAAGCAAAGATCAAGAAGAACTTAGTAAAACTGCATCAAGTATAATAAAGTTTGCAATACTTGGTTTAAATTATATTGTCAGAGTTTTTTTATCCTTAATAAGAAAAAATTAATTTTAAAATGATAAACAAAATAATTCATAAAAAAAAACTTTATGCAATAATTGTCAGAAATAGTCGTAAAAATAAAAAAGGTGTAAATTTCTTTACCCCACCTGAGGCTACACAACAATTTGGTTTTATTAAACATAAAAAAAACCACATTATTCAACCGCACATGCACAAAAAAAGATTAACAAAAATACTAACTACAACAGAAGTAATTTTTATTTTAAAAGGAAGCTTAAGAGTAGATTTTTATAACGATTCAAAAAAATATTTGTTTAGTAAAGTTATAAATAAAAACGATATAATAATGTTGGTTAATGGTGGGCATGGTTTTAAAGTGTTAAAAAGTGTTGAGATGGTTGAGGTTAAACAAGGGCCTTACAAACTTGATAAAGATAAAGTTAAGTTTAATTTTGTTAATGAAAAAGAAATAAGATTAAAAAAATAAATTAATTTTAATATTTTGTAAAAAAATTTTATTTCAAATCTGTGAAAGATAAAATCCAATATTTTTTAGAAAATTTTTTGATTAAAAATTCTGATTTTAAATTTAACAAAATCGGCAAATTAAATGCTAATAAGCTAGTAAAAACAAATTTAAAAAATGTTCTTTTTTTCATGGTCTTTTTAAATGATAATATAATTTTACATAAAAAATACGTAATTTAAAGTATAAAATAAAATATCTATAAAAAAAATTAGATGAAAAAAACTAGTATAATAATTTTTTGTTACAACAGACCAAAGCATTTAAAAAAATTAATAAATTTATTAAAAGAAATAAAAAATAGAAAAATCTATATTATATGTGATGGACCAAAAAATAATGAAAACGACACAATTGTCGTTAAAAAAGTTAGAAAATTAATTAATTGTACAAATTTAAAAATTTCAAAAAAAAATTTTTTAGAGAAAAATGTAGGAGTTAGAAAAATTTTCTCAATTGGAATGGATTGGGTTTTTAAATATGAAAATAAAATTATAGTTTTAGAAGACGATATAATTCCATCACACTCATTTTTTTCATTTTGTGACATCCTATTAAATAAATACAAAAATATTAAAAAAATTTCACAGATAACAGGTTGTAATGTAAATGATAAAATTACTAAAAACTTAAAAGAAACTTATTTCTTATCAAAATATTCTAATATTTGGGGTTGGGCAACCTGGAAAGATAGATGGAAGGCTTATGACAATAATTTTAAAAATTTAAATAATTTATTAAATAGTAATTTTTTTAGAAAATTATGTCCGTCAAAAAATGAAAATAAATTTTGGAGAAAATATTTTAACATACATTATAAAAATAAAAGCATAGGTACTTGGGATTATGCTTGGACTTTTGCAAATTTTTATAAAAAAAGATTATCAATAGTTCCGAAATATAATTTAATCAAAAATATTGGTTTTGACATAGGATCTGGTATTAATCCAAAAAAACTATCAAAACTAAAAAAGAAAGAAATTAATTTTTCTATTAAACATTTAAAAATTTTATCAACAAATAATGAATATGATAAATATTGCTCAAGTGCTATTTATTCTATTCCAAAATTAACATGGAGAATAAAAAAAAAATTTCAAGGTTTTTTCTTGATAAATAAAATATCGATGTAATCTATCCCTATTTTCGCATAATAAATTTTTAAAATTTTTTCCCATAAAAAATTTTTTTCATAAAGAAAATTAATTAATTCAGATGGATTATAAGTATTAATTTTTTGAAGTCTTAGTTCGACAATGACGAAATCTACAGTTTGTAAAATTTTATCTGCTCCTTTTAAAATATCTAGTTCAGCTCCTTCGCAATCAATTTTTAAAATTGTATTATTTGATATATTTTCATTCAATAAAATTTCATCTAATGGTTTAATATTAACTAATTTTTTTTTTTTAAAATTAAAATCTTCTCTCTCAAAAAATGATGATATAGGACCAGATTCGTAAAAAAATTTTTCATCACTAGCCTTTCCTGCTGCTACTTTAAAAAGTTTTCCTTTGTATTGTTTTAAAAAATTATTTTCTAAATAAGTGTAATAATTTGAATTAGCTTCTACTAAATAAAAATATGAATTTGGAAATTTATCAGTTAAAAATTTAGTTCCTTTTTCGACGCCTACATCAATAATATTCTTAATTTCAAGATTTTTAAAAAATTCTTCATCTTTAGAATAAAAAATTTTTAAATTAAAAAATTTAAATACTTCTTGTACAATTTTAAATATTTTTATTTTTAATTGGTAATTCATCAAATTATTAAATTTATTATATTATATAAATTTTACTTACCAGATTTATTAATATTAGTTATATAAGCACTGTTTATTGTTTTACTATTTATTTTATTTTTTGTTGATTTATAAGAAAAATCTGAAACTTTTCTTTTTTTAAAATAACCATTTTTAAAAAGTTCAAAATAAATTATTTTATTTAGTTTGGAGTTTAAATATAATTCAAATTTGCATGTTTTAATTTTATTCTTTATTGAATAATTATCTAAAAAACTAAGAACTTCATTTAATATTAATTTACTGTTAATTTCTTTATTTAGAGGAATTAATATTAAATCAACTACAGATAAATTATAATTTTTTACATTATAAATTATATAACCAACTGGATTATTTTTATAATAAAATGCAATAAATTTATTTTTTACATATGGATTATTAAATACTCTCCAATTTAAAAAATTTTTAGATCTATTAAGTGTAATACATTTCCAGTGATTAACAAATTTTATAATAAAATGGTCTGACCAAATAGGAGGATGTGTGTAATTAACAAAAACAAGTTTTTTATTTCTTTGTTTAGCTTTTTTAGTAAAAAAAAATTTAGTTGTTGCACTTAAAATATGTGAAATAATTTTTGCAATAAATTTTGGAATACTTTTATTTAATAAAATTTTATAAATATCATTAAATTCATAAAATTTAATAAAATAAAAATAATTTCCAAAATTGGTTTTATAGTCTAATTTTTTAAATGCCCAGGCTGAATCGCTAAAATGAAAAAAAAAGATTTTTTTATTTTTATTTTCAAATAAATAATTAATTTTTTCAAATAATCGTATTTTAATGGCCTCAACATTCATTAGCAAATCCTCTGGCTTATAAGCGTCAATTTTTTTTTTGTTTGATATGAATTCATATTTTACGAATGCTAATGTACCTATAATTTTTTTTCTTTTGCTTGCATAAAAATAATTTTTTATTTGATTATCTTTTTTTAAAACTTTAAATTGCCAAAGAAACTGTTTAATTGACCTTTTTGATTTATAAAAATTATTATGAAATTGATTGATTTTTTTTAAATAATTTTTTTTTACTTTTTTTACAGTTATTTTATTCAACATTAATTTAATAACTTTTCTGCTGCTAACTTATTATTATTTAAAAAACTTACTAGATCTTTTGTATCATTATTTAAAAATGATAAAGTTTGCCTAGATTTTAAAATTGGAAATCGAAATATCGCAAGTTTAATATGATTTTTTTTACAGCTTCTATTTAATTTAATTTCTGCCTTTTTTTTGATTTTTGAATAATCTAAATTATTTTTATCTTTAACAAATATTGTTGATGGATAAAAAAAAGAAATATTTCTAAATTTATTTTTATTAATTATTTTTAAAGGCAATCCAACAAATAGCTTTTCATATTTAAATTTATTTTTTTTACTTAATTTTTTATCAAGGAAAATCTTAGGTGCGATAAAGTAATAGATTTTTATTGGATTATATTTTTTTATAATTTTTGAAATTTTATGAAAATCTTTTTCAACATTAATTTTTACTTTCTTTATGTTGTCATTACACATTTTTATACTATTTTTGTTAAAGGAAGCTATTATTTTAATTTTTTTATTATAACTTAATATGTCTAATAATCTTGATCCTATTCCTTGGCTCGCCCCTAAAATTAAAACATTATCTTTTATTTTTTTTATCTTTTTTATTATATATTTTTTTGGTTTAATTCTTTTTATTTTTAATATTGGTCTTTCTGATGAAACAAAATCTACTAAAAATTTATCGTAATATAACTTATTCAAAATGATTGGAGCTCTTTTATCTTTCTTTTTTGAAAAAATTTTCATTTCTGAATGCCCAAACTTATATAAACTATTATAGTTTAAGTTAATTTCATTTAGAATTGAGTTTAAACCAGGATAAACTCTTCCAACATGCCTGCTTAAATTGTTCAAAGTTTTTGTTAATTTATATTCTATACTTTTTGATTTTAATTTTTTACATTTAATTAAAAATTTTTTACTTTTAAAACTTTCAAAAGAAAAAATATTAATTGAATAAATTTTAATTTCTGCTATTAAAATTTTTTCCTGAAATAATTGAAAGTTATTTTTTTTTCTTTTTATCTCAATATTTTGATCATATTTAAAATGTTTAAAAAATAATACTTTTATTGAAAACTTTTTTTTATCTTTAAGTAATTTATAAATTTTTATTATTTTAATAAATTTTAAAATTATAAAACAGCCATGACATATTTTTTCACCAAAAATTGAATTGTAGCCATATAGATCATTTGTGTGAATTTTATTATTATCCCCGCTAATTTTTGAATAATTTAAACCTTCCTGAGATGTAATATTGAAATTCATTTACTTAATCTTTTTATAAAATGAATTATATCTTTTATTGATGTTATTTTTGAAAAGTCTTTAGTTTTAAATCTTATTTTAAATTTTTTTTCTATTTCAAAAATCAAATTCAAATTTCCAAGAGAATCCCATTGTTTAATATCTCCCATTTTCAAATTATTAATATTCTTTTTGAATTTTACTTTTGGAAATGTTTTTTTTAAGCATTCTATAACTTTATAATCTATTTCCTTAGTATTAAATTTCACTTTCATTAAATTTTATTTTAAAAATTTTCAATTTTATGATGTTATATAAAAAATTTTAATCCTTTGTTAAATATTTAGCAAGCATTAATGATAATGCACAAATTGTCATCGTTGGATTAGCGCTTCCTGAAGTCGGAAAAATTGCACTACTACAAACATAAATATTTTTTGTTCCTAAAATTTTTAAATTTTTATCTACAATAGCTTCTTTTTTATTTTTAGAATAAATAAGGCCTCCCATATGATGAGAGGCGTCTTCAATAAAATTAAATAAATTGGATTTAGTTAATTTAAAAATTTTCTCTTTTTTTGGATTTAAACTAAAATATTCATAAATTTTTTTTTGTAATACTTGGGCAGTTTTAATATCTGTTGAGTTAAATTTATAATTTACAATTAATTCATCATTTTTTGAAAGATAAATTCTATTTTTTTTATTTGGTTTCATTTCACAGAATAATCTAAGCCTATAAATTTTATTTTTTTTAATATTAAATATTTTTATAAAAAAATATTTTATTAATTTAATTAAGTCATATTTATCAAACTGACTATCATAATTGCTAAATACTTTTTCAAATCTAACATAAGAGTTTAGCAATTTTTTTTCTCTTTGCATGTTTTTATTAAGAGATAAACCAAAATAACTAATTACATTTTTTTTGTCTTTTAAAAACAATTTTTTTATATAATAATTTTTTTCATTTTTTATAAATCCAATATTTATCTTTGGATGGTCCATAAAGTATGATCCTACTGCAGCTCTATTGGTTACTGGTAATCTTTTATATTTAATAGATTTTAATATTATTTTTACTGATTCAAGGCCTCCTGCACACAGGATAATTTTTTTTCCTAAAATTCTAAATTCATTATATTTATTTTTTATGTCTACATAAGAATTTTTTTTATTTTCAGATAATGTTTCTGCATTACAGTTAATTAGTAAATCAATTTCATTTTGATTAATTATATTTCTAAAATTAGTAGGATTTTTTTTTGCTATAAAATTTCTTGTATGAAATGGAAAATTAAATTTTTTTTTTATTATTTTTTTAAAATTAAATCCATAATTCTCATGTAATTTATAATAAAATTTATTTAAATAAGCATAAGTAAATGGCCATAAGTTTTCATATTTCTTACCCCATCTAGACATAAATTCATAATTTTCAAAATAAGAACTAAAATTAGACCATTCATTACTAGTTCCACCAACTGAAAATATTCTGGATCTTTGGTTTATTGGCAATGATTTAAAATTAATTTTTTCTATTTTTTTTTCTTTAAAATTACCTTTTTCTATAAGCAATATATTTTTTTTTTTATACTTTAATATTTCTTTATATAAAACTATAGCTGCGGGACCAGTTCCAATTATTATATAATCATATTTTTTATTTTTTAAAATATGATTAAAACTTTTTACATCTAACCGATTTTCAAAATCGAACAACATTTTTATACTTTAAAGTAATAAATATTATAAATTTCATTTTTTTAATTCTTTTGCTTTTCCATTTTCGATTTTATAAATTTCATCACAGTAATTTTCTATAATATTTGACTTGTGAGATATCAGTATAATAGTAATTGAAAGATTATTTTTAATTAAATCGTCAAGTATTGATTTTTCATTTAGACTATCTAATGAACTAGTGGCTTCGTCTAATATTAAAACTTTAGGGTTATTATACAATGCTCGAGCAATACCTAATCTTTGCTTTTCTCCTCCAGAGATATTTAAACCTTTTTCGCCAACAAGTGACTCGTATGAAAATTCTGTTTTTTCAATAAAATTTTGTATGTTTGCAGTTTTACATGAATTTTTTATTTTTTCTAAATTAATATTATTTTCTTCAATTCCAAAAGCGATGTTTTTTTTAAAAGTATCGTTTAATAAAAAAATATCTTGGGGAACGTATCCAACAATTTTCCTAAAAGATCTAAAATTAACAATTGGAATATTGTCAACTAATATTTGCGAATTTTCTCTTCCATATAAGCCAAGTAAAATGCTTATCAAGGTACTTTTTCCTGTACCACTCTCTCCAACAATTCCTGTAACTTTATTTTTTTTTATAATAATACTGTCTACATTAAGATTTAAGTCCTTTTTATTTTTTTCATATCTAAATAAAACATTTTTTATTTCAATAAATTTTTCAAAATTAATATTTTCAGTATCCCTTTCTATATTTTGATTTAAATCTGTTTCTTTATCTAAAAATATTTTATTTAGAATTTCTAAAGAGGGCATGCTAAATGAGATTTGTTGTATACTTGCAATTATTCTTGAAGCTGATGGCAATAATTTAAATATTGAAGCAGCATATATTCCTAATATAATTAAAAGTTCTTGAGTAGAATAACCTATATTTAATAATGTTATAGTAAAAGCACACAAAATAAAAACGGTGAACAATTCTAAAAAGATTTGGGGGATTGAAGAGTAAAAAAGATGTTTTGTACCTACAATATTTAATTTTAAATTTGTTTCTGAAAAATAGTCGATAAAAAATTTTTTTTTATTAAAAACTAATATTTCTTTTATTCCATAAAATCCTTGAAAAATATCTTTAAATCTTAAACCTTCATTTTTAACTCTTTCACGTCCTAAATTTAACATTTTTTTTCTAAAAAATTTTAAATAAATAATTATTGCAGCACTAAACATTAAAAATATTAGTAATGTTATTTTTGGATATAAAAAAAATAAAAATAATAAAATCACAAAAGTAATTATTAAATCTAAAATTATATTTAAAGTAGATGAAAGAAGTCCTTGTGAAAATGATCTTGTTTCGCTTAAAACATTTTTAGTTAAATCTGCGGTATTTGTATTTACATGAAATAAATAATTTTTATTCATATAATTTCTAAAAACCTTGCTAGATATTTTGTCATTAATTGAAAAAATAAATTTAGCATTTTGTAATTTAATATAACCAATTATTAATGATTTAATTAAATAAACTATAATGATTAAAAAAAAGAAAAAAGTTAATAGCTCTGTTTTATCTTCTAAATTTAATTTATTTATTAATGGTATATTATCTAAAAATTGAGTGTCATCTTTAATCAGAATTGTCAAAACAGGCAATAGAATTCCTAAACCCAACAATTCGAAAATTGAACCCAGAAAAGAAAGGAATAAAATTTTTATATAATTTATTTTATCTTTTTTATCTAATAATTTTAAAAATTGAGCTTTATATTTATCAAATTTTTTAAAAAACATTGGTGATTAAAGTAAATATTTTAATTTTATTGATCGAAAAAAATTAAGGCTAAATTTCGACAGTATATTTTTTAAATACAAGTCCATCCACCATCTACAAATAGGTTATGACCAGTTATATAGCTAGATTCATCTGAAACTAAAAAAATTGATGGTGAAGATATTTCTTTAACATTTGCCAATCTTCTAATTGGGGACCTTTTTGAATAATTTTTAATAAATTTTTTATCCATATTTTTTTCAAATATACCACCTGGGCAAATACAATTTGCTCTTATCCCATACTTTCCATAATAAGCCGCTAGTAAACGAGTAAAATTTGAAATACCTCCTTTAATTGCTGAGTAAGCAATATTTTCGCTTATTTTTGTATTTTTATAAATAGATACATCTTGCGATACATTTCCATAAATTGAACCAAAATTTAGTAAAACTCCTTTTGTTTTATTTTTTTTCATTTTTTCAGCAATTATTTTGGAAAACCATACAAATGAATTTAAATGTAGATTCATATTCTCTACAAATGATTTAAAATTTTTTGATTTAAAATTTAAATTATTCCAATTATCTGTTTTGGGATAAGAGGCATTTATAAATATATCAATTTTTCTTATCTTTTTTACAATGTGATTAAACTGTTTAATTTGTTTTAAATCATTATTAGAGTCCAAAAAAAAATAGTCTTTTTTAATTTTTTTTTTATCTTTTTTCTTAATTTCTATCTTTATCACTCTACAATCTAAATCTATTAAATTTTTAACTATTTCTTTTCCTATAAGTCCATCGCTTCCCAAAACTATTGCGGTCTTATTTTTAAATTGGTTTTTTTTTTTATAGATTAGCATTTTTTTTTAAAAACTCAGCAAACTTGAAATCTAGTGGGGTATCAATATCTACTGATCTTTCTTTTGGAATATAAACACTTTTAATTTTTCCGTCAAATAAATGTCTTTTAGTTTTTATTAATCTTGTTTTAACTAAATAAGCAACTGTGCATAGATCATAAACTTTTGGTGCGGTTCCTCTAGTAAAGTATTTTTTATTACTACCTTTTACTAGATTTATAAATCCATTGTTTTCTGAAACAATATTAAAATATGGATTTCTTGAGGAGTCTGTAATTGTTACAATTGCATCAACTTTTTTTTTTTGTTTTTTAAATTTATTTATACAGTTTCTGATATCATTTTTATTTCTTAAAGGTGAAGTAACAGGAAGTACTAAAATTGTTTCAAAATATTTTTTTTTACTTTCAAAAAAATTTATTGCATGCTTCCAAACATCCCATTCTTTAGAATTATCTTTTGCTAATTTTTTTGGTCTTAAAAATGGAACTTTCGCACCATATTTTTTAGCAACATTTCCAATTTTTTTTGAGTCAGTTGAAATAAAAACGTCTTTTATCTCTGGTAAGGATTTGGCTTGTTTTATTGTCCAATAAATTAATGGTTTTCCATGAAATTTTTTTATATTTTTATTCTTTACTCCCTTTGATCCACTTCTTGCACAAATTAAACATAATATTTTATTTTTGTTATAAATATTCATTTGATTTTATTAAATAATAATTATTTAAATATTATTAGCTTTTATTCTATAAATCTTAAATGTCAAAAAAAAGACCAAATTATATCTTTTAAACGATTGAAGGTTAAATATTTTAGATATAAAAATTTATAAATAGCTAAAATTTAGCAACTTAGTTCATAAAAAATTTTTAATTAAAGTTTAGTGTTTTTAAGCAATTATTGCTATAGGAGCCTTTTGAATTTTTTATATTAAAAATTTGTTCTTGATAAAATATTATATCAGCATCATTTTTCTTATTAAAATTTTCCTTTTTAAGTATGTTAACTTTTTTTATTAAACTCAATAAAAGACTTTTGTTAAAATCCTTTTGCAACTGGGTCAATTCCATTTTTGAATTTTCAATCAAATCATAATATTCTTTAATTTCATATAATAATTCATCTTCATTTAATTGCAAAAGTTCTAAAGAGTTATCTAAATATTTCCAATGATGATATTTAATATCTAAATCTATAAATTTTTTTATTGAAAGGATTTGATTATCTTTTTTTCTCAAAATTTTTCTAAATACCGATCTTGATAATGGGTGGCGAGGAAAAGAATGAAAAATTAAGTTTACATCAAGTGCCAAACAAGGTTTGTTTAGCATTCGTGCTGCCTCTAGTGGCCCAGATAAGTTTCCGATAAAAAAATCACAATTTTCAACTAAATAAAGATCCATAAAATCAGATTTTATGTTTGAAAATGGATAATCTATTATTTTTTCATTTTTGATATCGATTCTTTCTTTGTGATCTTTGCCAAATCTGACGACATAATAATTTTTTGATATTAAATAACTTATTAGTTTATAGTAATTTTTAATATCCGAGTTACGTTGTGGTCTTCTTTGATAATCATTTTTATAAGTTCCATCTCTTACATGTAAGCAAACAAATTTGGTTTTTGAATTTATTCCATATTTCTCTAGTTGTCTTTTGCAGAATTCGTTTTTTTTTAAATCAAGATTTATTTTTAAATTTTCAAAATTATAAATTTTTATATCGCTTTCAGATATTTCTTCTTTAAAATTATTTACATAATTTGGCACTCCTAGATAGGGAAAAAAATTAATATCTTTGACTTTAAAATTAAATAAACTTTTAAGAATTAAAGCAAATGATCTTCTAAAAAGAAACTCAATGTTAACTAAAAAAGATAGTAAATAAAATAAAATTGGATTTTTATTATTATTATTTAGAATTGTAAAATTATATTTGTTCTGGATGATCAAGTTATTTAATAAATGTTTGTTAGCAACTTTATATTTTAAAAAAAACTGAAATATTTTTGGTGGTATTATTATTAGTTTTTTATTTTTTTCAGCACAGTAAAGAGATGTTAAAGTAATTTCTTCACAACAATTTCCAAAAGAATAAGACGGTGGAACTAAAATACGATATTTGGCTTTTGGTCTTGAATTTAAATATTCAACTAACCTATAAATCATTATCTTTTTTTTATTAAAAAAACATTATCTGATATTTTATTTACTTTATGTAAGAATTTTTGATTATCTACTTTTTTAAAGCTATTTAAAATTTTGTTTAATTCATTTAAGTGTAAACTTTTGAATTTTTTTTCTGAGTCAGTTTTTTTTACTAAGTGTTTTTCGGGTAAAAATTTTATCATATATGTTTTTAACAAAATATTTTTAGGATAAGACATAACTTTCATAAAAAAATTTTTAAAAGGATATAAAAAATTAGTAATATCATCAGATACATCTTTATGAAAGATGATTTTGCTATTAATTAAATTTATTTTTTTTAGATATTTTATAAATTTATCATTAAAAAATTTATTTTTTTCAAAATTATCAATATATTTTGAAATAAATTTGTAATTACTTTTCTTTTCACTTTGATTAATAAGCAAGTTAAGTTTTTTTAAACATTCTTGTTTAGTGGTCTGTAATTCTCCAAAAGACTTAAAAAAAATGCACATTTCATCATTTCGATGGGGAATAAAAGTAATTATTTTTTTTCTAAGCACTGCAGCTTCTAAAGAGCTTGTGCAACCACTATGCATATAAATATGACAAGCAATTACCCAGGGCGTTATTGAAAAGCTATGATCTAAAATTAAATTTTTTGGAAAATTTTTAAATCTTTTTTTAATATCCAAAAGATCGTCACGAGGATGTTTTCTAAAGATTATATTTATATTTGGATTCTGTACTGCAAAGTCGTATAAAACTTTTCTAACCTTATCATAATCTTTAACACTGTCCTTTCTGTATCTTATAATTTTATTTAATTTATTATTTAAAAAATTCTGATTTTTTTTTGGATAAGTTACTTTAAGTTTATTTTTTTCTTCCCAAATTATATTTTCATTGTAAGGAGAAAAACTGGCTGGAAAAAAAACAAACTTTTTATATTTTTTTTTTATAATCTTTATTTCTTTTTCAAAAAATTTTATATATGGATTTTTTAATAAGTCGTATTTCGGATGGCCTGCAATAACAAATTTGTTTTTATTTAATTTATATTTTAGGTTTTTTAGATCCTTTTTGCCCCAAAAAAAAAACTTATCTATTTTATTTAATAATTTTTTATTGTAATGAGAGTCAATACCGGATTCATCAAGTATTGAAACAGGACCCTCTTCATCTAGCATACAAACTTCATTTTTTTTTGTATTAACTAAATTATCTAATCTTTCAAAGTGAGTATTTTTGTCAAAAAAAACTACATTTTTATAATTTCTAATTTGACGACTAAAAAATCTTTGACCTCCTATTAAAACGTCATAGTTAGTTTTTTTTAAAACTTGATAAGCTAAAAATACTTTAGGAAGAAGCTCTCTTATTTTTGCTTCAATTGGTATTACAACTAACATTAACCTATATTATACTAAATACTTGATAAATTATTTTTCATTATCGATCCATTTTATATTGCACCCCATGCTTGGGAATTGTACTTCAGGACCTTTCCCTGTTTTAGATATATTCTGCATTGCAGAAGATAATTCTGTTGGTCTAGCGGCGTAAATTCTTCCTCTATATTGCAATTCAAGATTTTTATTATAACCAAAAAAATCTGGAGTACAAACTGCTCCGTAATTTTTTGCAACTGTTTGGTCTTCATCATAAAGATATGGAAAAGAA
>MDTG01079603.1_pt1 | contig 28015 bp, 30 predicted proteins | sample 811421 | NCBI WGS metagenome assembly MDTG01 (sample SAMN05326645, study PRJNA326480) | marine metagenome | isolation source: seawater | place: Pacific Ocean: South East | collected 2011
GTTGGGTTATTAAAAATTAATTCGTTCTTATCGTACTCACTAAATTTTTTCTGAATTTTGTAGTAGTGATTTTGAAGATACGAAGTGGTTACTAAATTAGTCAATTCATTATCTCTGTCGTTATTTTTTTTATACTTAGAAAGAGTATTTCCGTGAACAAATGAGTAAAATTTATTATTTTTTGAAAATCCTGTATAACATCTATTTATGACAGTCTCATTTCTGAAACTTTTAAAGTTTTCGACAAAATGATATATATAAAAAGTTCCATAATCCTCTATTCCATTTAAAAAATTTTTATCAATAATAATCTCATTCGAAATACTTAAGTTTTTTATTTCTATTTTTTTTATGAATTTGTTATTTTTATCAAAAAAATTAATTTCTACCCAAGAGTTATCGACTTCGAAAAAAAGATTTAAGATATCAGAAAATTTAAATTTTGTTGTATAACCACTATCGGTTCGCCAACAAAAACTATCACTTATTGATGAATTTTGTAAATTTCTAAAACTATAAAAATATGCAGGCTTTATTTTAAGTGTATTTCTAATAAAAATTCCTAGTGCAGTATTTGCTAATTTATTTATTAAAAATTTCATTAATTCTATCCTTAAGCATTTTTACATTTTTAAATTTATTCTTTCCAAAAAAATATTCATGAGGTGGGTGAGTATGCTCCATTGATAAGTGTTTATTTTTAATCGAAAGATAAATAGGGATTCCAATAAATTCTTGTGTGCTTAAATAAATATTTGGATCTAAAAGTTTATCATCAATTTCAAAGAAGTTCGTGGTATTTGTAAAAAAAGAAATTTCTTTAATAATTTTTTTTTGTTTAATATCAATAAAATTTGCTACAAATTTTTTTTTAATTGGTTTAAAAAAAATATTCCTAAAAATTAATATATTCTCATCGGCCCCTTTATTTAATAGCGTGTTTATAGGTGTTAAGATGGTTCCTTTTTTATTAACCATGTTAAAAGGGTATTCAGATTGATATGATGAAAATCCACCGTTTCTTAAATACATATTTAAATTTGCTCTAAATTCTGGAAATGTTTCTGTGAAGTCGCTTACATTAACTAGTTCCTGGGAATTAAAGTTTTTGATATCTTTTTCATCTGAAAGAAAAAAAATTTTTTGATTATCGATGTCATCAATTTCATAAAAATCACTATTAATTATATTTGGAGACAATTTTTCCATTATCCATAAATTATTCTTAATTTCTAATTGAAATAATTTGATTATATTGTTATTTATGTTTCTATTTTGAAACAAAGGAATTTGCAGCTTTGACTGAATTAAATTATGTTGACCCCCGAAAAAATAATTCATGATTTAAATTTATATCTTTTTAAAATGGTAATTTCTTGTATAATGATCTTTTCTAATTACATCATTTGAAGTATTTTTGCTTAAAATTTGTGTAAATCCACTTTCTTTAAGAATTCTTGTACTGCTCTCGAATTGTTCTTTAAAATTTTCATTGAGCTCAATGCTTACTCCCCTTAAGTCATCATGTTTTAAATATTTGTTTGCACCTTCGAGTATCAAATGTTCGATACCGTCTACATCAATTTTAATATAATTAGGGACTTGCAAAATATTATTACCTATAAATGAGTTTATAGTAGTTCCAAAAATACAATAATTATTTTCTGAGAATGAAATTTCATTACCCTTATAATCAAATTTTTCACCAAACGTTGATATTGCTCCGCCTTCTAAAAAGTTTTTTTCTTTCATTTCTAAGAAAACGTTTTCTCTATTAGTAAGTGGTACTTGGCAAATACTTATTTTATTCTTAAAATTATTTATACTTATATTTCTACTTAAACATCTAAGATTTGAAGTTGATGCCTCAAAGCTAATTATTTTAATATTCTTATGAAAGTTAGCAGCATATATAGAGTATAATCCGACGTTAGCTCCAATATCCCAAAAAATAACTTTATTATTTTTAGTAATTTCAAAATTTTTAATCCAATCGATAGTTTCTGGCTCTTTGGTTAATATTGTAGACGTTCTGTAATGCGTTAATTTATTTGGAACAAAAAATTTTATTTTTTTACCATCTAGAGCTACTTCAGTATAAGCTTTGCTGTTAATAAAATCATTGATATTTTGAAGAAAGGTACTTTTTCCAAAAAATTTAAAAAAATTGTGTATACCGTTTAATAAATAAAAAAAGATTTTGAGAATAATTTTAGTCATTTTTTAGTAATATTGTTCAAATATTGAACAAATTTCTTGACATTGTTCAAAAAGTGAACAATATTACTTTTATGAAAATCAGTCAACAACAGTTTGATGCTTTAAGAAAAATTTTTAATAATCCTTCTGCCACGCAGAGGCAATTAGCCAAAGATTTGCAAATAAGCCTTGGAAAATTAAACTATGTAATTAATGAGTTAAGAAAAAAAGGATTAATCAAAATTAGTAATTTCCAAAAAAATCAAAATAAGTCCAGATATTTATATCTTTTAACCCCTAAAGGAATAAGTGAAAAATCTAATCTCACAATAAATTTTATGAAAAGAAAATTAAAAGAGTACGATGAATTGAAAAAAGAAATAGAGAGCTCTAACCCTAAAGAATAATTTAAAATGTGGATAGTAACTTTAACAAATAATACAGAATTTTTAAAAAGGGAACTTTTAAAAAAATTTTCTAATACGAAAATATATTTTCCAAAAGCTAAATTAAAAAAAAATAAAGTAAAAAATATTTTAGGTAATTACTTATTTTGCTATAGTAAAAATTTTAACTCAAATAGTAACATTTTATTTAATCTTAGTAATTTAAAAGGATTGAAAAAAATTCTCTTTGCAGATAAGTCATCTCAAATAGAAATTTCAAATTTTATAAATTATTGTAAATTACACGAAGACCAAAATGGTTTTATTCAAAATTCTTTTTTCAAAGAAAATCTTGCAACTAAAGGCAAAATTACAAACGGACCATTTTCAAATTATATTTTTGACATTTTAAGTAAGGATAAAAAAAGAATTAAAGCAGTAATTGGTGATATCAAGTTTTCTATATCTGACAATAGTAAATTTTGTTATTCATCAATATAAAGTTAAAAAAAAGAAATGATTAAAAGTAAAAAATGCTATTTTACAAAGTGCGGAGCTATGTCTAAAATTGGGAGCTTTGAAGACATTAAATGCTTCATTTAACTTTAAAAAATTTATGAAAATTTTAATTACTGGCGCAGAAGGCTTTATAGGTTCTCATTTAGTAGAAAATTTAGTTGGCAAAGGTCATCATGTTACGGCATTTGTATTATATAATTCATTTAATTCTTATGGATGGTTAGAGCATATAGATAAAAGAAAATTTAAAAAAATAAAGATTATAACTGGCGATATAAGAGACTTCCAATCGGTAGCATTAGCTTTAAAAAATAAAGATGTAGTAATAAATTTAGCAGCATTAATAGCTATTCCTTATTCATATCAAGCAGCAAGAAGTTATATCGAAACTAATATAATTGGCACTCATAATATTTTAGAAGCCGCTAAAAGAAATAAGATTAAGAAGATTATACATACGTCAACTAGTGAAATTTACGGAACTGCAAAATATGCTCCAATTGACGAAAAACATCCTATTAACTCACAATCTCCTTACGCTGCAACTAAAGCAAGCGCAGATCAATTAGCAATATCATATTATCATTCTTTCAATTTGCCAGTAACTATTTTGAGACCATTCAATGCTTTTGGACCTAGACAATCTATGAGGGCGGTCATCCCAACAATTATTGGGCAAATAATTAATTCAAATAAAGTTAATATTGGAAATGTTAAGCCTACTAGAGATTTCACATTTGTAACGGATACTGTTGAAGCTTTTTCTTTAGCAATAAAAGCAAAAGATATTAATGGTGAAGTGATAAACATTGGAAGCAATTTTGAAGTATCTATTAAAGAAATAATAGAAATGATTGCCTCCATAACTAATAGAAATATTATTATAAACAAAGATCTTAAAAGGATAAGGCCAAAATCAAGCGAAGTAGACAGACTTATTTGTTTAAATAAAAAAGCAAAATATTTACTTAAATGGTCACCATCTTATAGTGGAAAAAAAGGCTTTAAAACAGCACTTAAGATGACGATTAATTGGTTTTTAGAAAAAGAAAATTTAAAATTGTATAAGTCTCAAATTTACAATGTCTAATAATAACTTTTTTCTCGCAAAAGAAATTTTTTTGAGGCTCAAAACTGTTATCGGCAGAAAAAGTAAATTATTACATAAACCTTATCTTATAAAAGGTAACGAAAAAAAATATTTAAATGAATGTATAGACTCCTCTTTTGTATCGCCTAGTGGAGGTAAATTTATCGAGAAATTTGAAAAAAAGATTAAAAATTTAACGAAGTCTAAATATGCTATTAGCGTTGTAAATGGAACTGCAGGTTTACATTTAGCTATTAAAGCGATTGGAGTAAAGGAAAATGAGGAAATATTGGTTCCTTCGCTAACATTTGTTGGTACTTGTAACGCTATAATTTACGCTAATGCCATCCCACATTTTGTAGATAGTTCTTTAAAAACTTATGGAGTAGACCATAATAAATTGGAAAAATATCTTTTAAATAATACCAAAATAATTAATGGATATTGTTATAATAAAAATTCTAAAAGAAAAATTAAAGCAATAATAGTTGTACATTTATTTGGCCACCCAGCCAAAATTGACTCTCTTACTACATTAGCGAAAAAGTATAAGTTAAAAATTATTGAAGATGCTGCTGAGTCTATTGGTAGTTTTTATAAAGGAAAACACACAGGCACTTTCGGGCATCTAGGCGTTATAAGTTTTAATGGAAATAAATCATTAACAACGGGCGGAGGAGGAGTAATAATAACTAACAGTAAAAACTTAGCAAAAAAAATAAGATTTTTAAGCTCAACATCTAAAATTAAACACCAATATAAATACATTCATCAAGGAATAGGATATAATTATCGTCTACCAAATATAAATGCCGCATTAGGTTGTGCACAATTAGAAAAGTTAAAAAAAATAATCTCAAGTCAAAGAAAGCTTTTTGCAAAATATAATAAAGTTTTTAATAATTTAGAAAGTATAGAAATTTTAAGAGAGCCTAAAAATAGTCAAAGCAATTATTGGTTACAAACATTAGTCCTTAAAAACAAAAATAAATATCATATCAATTCCATCTTGAGGTATATAAATGATAGAGGTTATCAAATAAGACCTGTTTGGGATCTTATAAGTGAGATGAAATATTATAAAAAATTCCCTAAAATGAACTTAGATAAATCAAAAAATATTAGGGCCTCCTTAATAAATTTACCGAGTAGTCCTGAAATTTTAATTAATTAATGAAGAAAAAAATTTTATTATTTGGGGCAGGAGGACACGCAAACTCATGTATTGACGTAATTCAAAAAACTAATCAATTTGAAATAGTTGGCTTAATTGGAAAAAAAGTTGAAATAGGAAATGAAATAAATGGATTAAAGGTTTTAGGAACAGAAAATGATGCTTCAATTTTTTTTAAAAAAGGAGTAAAGAACGCGTTGATTACACTAGGTAGTCATAAACACTTAAATGTAAGAAAGAAAATATTTAACTTATTAAAAAAAAAAAAATTTATTTTTCCAAAAATAATTTCACCATTGGCTTATGTTTCTAGATCGAGTCAGATTGCAGAGGGTACAATAGTTATGCATGGTGCAATAGTGAATTCAAACTCTGAAATAGGTTCAAATTGCATAATTAATTCAAAATCTTTAATTGAACACGACTGTGAAATTAAAAATAACGTCCATATTTCAACTGGATCAATATTAAATGGATCAGTAAAAGTAGGTTCAAACAGCTTTATTGGAAGCGGATCAGTTATTAAAAATGGTCTAATTATTAAATCTGGATCATTTATAAAAATGGGTTCAATTTTAAAAAGATGAAGAAAAGAATATTAGTAGTAACTTCCTCAAGAGCTGATTTTGGAATTTTATCAAATTTAATAAATTTGATTAAAAACGACAAATCATTAATTTTGGAATTAATTGTGACTGGATCTCATTTAAGTAAAAAAAAAAATTCTTCAATTTCAGAAATAAATAACCAAAAAATAAAGATTAAAAAAATACTAAAGATTAATTTTAAAAATAATAATCTAAGTGATACTGTTAGTATTTTTACTAAGTCTATTACTAAATTTAAAAAGACTTACGATTTGATCAAGCCTAACTTAATTTTAATTTTAGGTGATAGATTTGAGATATTTGCCTCAGCTTTAGCAGCTTTTTTTTACAGAATCCCTATAGCTCATATACATGGTGGAGAGGTAACCTATGGTGCTTTTGATGAAGCGATAAGACATTCAATAACAAAATTATCTAATTTTCATTTTGTTACAAATAAAGAACACTATAAACGTGTTAACCAACTAGGAGAAAACCCAAAAAATATTTATTTAGTTGGAAGCTTAAGTAGTGAAAATATAAAAAAAAATGTAAATAAAACCAAAAGTCAAATTGAAGAAAAATTCAATTTAAACCTAAAAAAAATAAATCTTTTGATAACTTTTCATCCAGTGACACTTCAAAAAAATTTTGGAAAAAAGGATTTTGTTAAAATGCTTAATGTTTTAAAAAATTACAAAGAATATGGAATTATTTTTACTTCATCCAACATAGACGTTGCTAATAATTTTTTTAAAAAAGAAACAAAAAAATTTGTTCAAAATAATAATAATGCTTATCTTATTGAAAGTTTTGGTAAAGATTATTATTTTTCAACCTTAAAAATTATAAATTGTATGATTGGAAATTCTTCAAGTGGTATTTTAGAAAGTTCAGCTTTCAAATTACCAGTCATTAATTTAGGCAATAGACAAGAGGGGAGATCTAAGAATAAGAATATAATTAATTTAAAATCAAATTTTACAGAAAGTGAGTTTAGACGAAAACTTAACTACGCTATATCTCTTAATTTTAAAAAGAAACTTAGAAATCTCCAAGACTCAAATTATAGAGGAAATTCTAGCCATAAGATATTAAAGATTATTAAAAATTTAAATTTTAACAAAGTTAATTTAAAAAAATTTTATGACATTAAATTTTAAAAATTTATTAATAGTAGAAAATCAATCAATTAGAAATGCGCTTGAAAAAATCAATAGATCAGGTCTAAAAAGCATAATAGTTGTCAATAGCAAAAATAGGTTTAAAGGAATTATTACAGATGGAGATGTTAGAAGAGCAATTTTAAAAAAAATAAATTTAAATGACAAAGTTCAAAAAATATACAACAGACACCCTATTTTTGTTTATAACAATAGCTATAACAATGAAAAAATTAAAAAAATATTTTTAAATAAAAAAATCGATCTCATTCCAGTTATTAGCCAAAAAAAAGAAGTATTAGATATTATTAAAGCCATAGATATTCTTTACAATAAAAACGTAACACTAATAAAAAAAACACCCATAATATTGATGGCTGGCGGTCTTGGAAAAAGACTTGCTCCGTTCACAAATTTTTTACCCAAAGCTTTATTACCTTTGAATAATAAGCCAATTCTCGAACAAATAATTTTAAGTTTTTTCAATTATAAATACAATAATTTTTTCTTATGTTTAAATTATAAATCAGAAATTATAAAATCCTATTTTAGCAAAAAGAAAAATTTTAAAATAAAATATATTAATGAAATTAAACCTTTAGGAACTTGCGGAGCGCTTAGATTACTTAAAAAAAAGATAAAAAGTGATTTTTTTTTAATAAATTGTGACGTACTGTTCGATGTAAATTACGATGATATTTACAATTTTCATAAGAAAAATAAAAATCATATTACCATTGTAGCCTCTGAAAAAGAGTATCAGTTACAATATGGAGTATGTAATTTAACTAAAAGTGGAAAGTTAGTAAAAATTCTCGAAAAACCATCTTTTGATTTTATTGTAAACGCAGGTTTGTATGTCATGGACAAGAAATTAATAAGACTCATACCACAAAAAACATACGATGTTCCAGAATTAATTCAAATTGCTATTAAAAAAAAATATAAAGTAGCTGTATATTTTATTAGCGAAAAATCTTGGATTGATATTGGAAGATGGGATGAGCTTGATAACTCAAAAAATAAAATCAAATTATTCAAAAATATTAATACTTAAATTATGTGTGGTTTCGTAGGCTGCTTTGGCAAAATCGATAAAAGAGTCGATGAAGCTGGAAAATTAATAAATCATCGTGGACCAGATGAACAAAAATACTTAGAGGGTAATGATTGGTCTCTAAAGTTTAATAGACTTTCTATAATAGATTTATCTACAGAAGCGATGCAACCTTTCAGCTTTGATAGTGTAGATGTATTTGTTAATGGAGAAATATATAATTATATTGAGCTCAGAGAAAAATATCAAAAAGAATTTCACTTTAAAACTTTATCAGATATTGAAATTATTCCGTTTCTTTACAAAAAATTTGGTATTAAATTTCTTAACTATTTAAACGGTATGTTTTCAATGGTAATCATTGATAATAAAAAAAATAAAAAATATTTAATAAGAGATCGGTACGGTAAAAAACCTCTATATTATACTCAAAAAGATGAAATCTTATATTTTTCATCTGAAATAAAATCATTCGATAATTTAATTGATTTAGAACTAGATAAAGAAAATTTTGCAATAAATTTCATCGCAAATTTGAATCCTGAACCCTTAACCCCATATAAAAATATTTCAAGTGTTTTACCTGGTCATTACTATGAGTATCAAAATAACTCTCTAACAAAAAAAAGATGGTACATTCCAAATATTATAGAAAATTCTCAAAAGTTTTCTAAAATTCAAGACAACTTTAATCATCTAGTCAATTCTTCAGTTGATTTAAGATTAAGAAGTGATGTTCCGGTTGGAGTTTTTTTAAGCGGAGGTTTAGACTCAAATTTAATTTTAAATCTAGCTATTAAGAAAAATAAAAATATTAGCGCATATATTTGCAATATTCCTAACAAGGAAAAAATATCAGATATATCAACAGATGTTACAATCCCTAAAAAAATTTGTGAGGAATATTCATGCAAATATAAAGAAATAGTTTTTGATTTAGACTATCTAAAAAAAAATTTAATAAACATCTTATTCGATTATGATTTGCTATTTTCAGGAACTGGACACCTTATATTTCATGCTTTATCAAAGGAAGCAAAAAAAAATAATACAAAAGTTATTTTAACAGGATCTGGGGGAGATGAAATCACAGGGGGTTATTATTGGCAGAGAAAAACTCATAAAATTCCTAGTTCATTATTTTACTCAAAAAAAAATAATTTTTTTTCTTATTTAGATAAATTAGTAAAATATATTTTTTTTAAAAAAAATAAATTTTTAATTAGAATTTATAAATTTTATCAAACTATTTTTAAACCATCTCTTTATCACGTAGAGTCACATAATCTAAACTTATCTTTTTTTATGAAAGACACATACTTAATGGTTGAAAAAAAAATTGAAGATTTATATGATAATTATTTAAACATTTCTAATAGCGTTTTTTCAGATAAAAAATCATCCAATAATTTTGAATACAGAAATATTTTTATGACAATAGCCTCTCAAAATCATTTTTTTGATATTTCAACAATGTCAAGTTCTATCGAAAATAGAGCTCCGCTATTAGATTATAGACTTGTAGAATATATGTTTTCAATTTCAAAAGATAAAAAAAATAAAAGAGGGATAAAATCTCTCTATAAAAAAATGTTAGAAAATTTCCTTCCAAGGTTTGTTGTTGAATCAAAAAAAAGTGGTCCTAGCTTACCGATAGGAATTTGGCTTGATGATGATAAAAAGTTAAAAGAAGAAATAATTTTATATATTAACAAAAATATTTCTTATATCGAAAATTATTTATCATTAGATCTTGCTAAAAATTTGATGAATAAAAAGATAGAACTTATAGATAAACACTTTTTGATTAGGTTTAGAATTTTTTGCATGATAATTTGGTATAAAATCAAATTTGAAAAATCAATAACTAATCCAAATTTATCAATTGAAAAAATTTTAAAAAATTAATTAAATGAAGAAAAATTCATTAGTTATATTTCTGCATCAAAATGTTTGGGATCAAAGCAGCTTAGAAGCACTAGAAGTTGAAAAATTTAATAAATATTCAAATGTAGTGGCTTATGAGATGGGACATTTTATTAATAAAAATTTAGTTTATGTTTTTAAAAATAAATTAAATAAAAAATATATAAAAAAAACACAATCTTTTTCTGAGTGGAAGATTCATTTTTTAGGTCTTATAAAAAATTATAAATTTAAAAAAGTTTTAATTATAAATAAAGTAAAGCCTACTAATATTTGGGGATTACTTGTTTTGTACGAACTATCAAAATTAAAAATAAATATTGTTGAATATCATAATTCTGGTATTCCTGAATTTTTTACAAAGAAAACATTTATTGAAAAAATCAAGATTGCTATTAATGTAATTTATGTTTTAAATTCTTTACAAAGTAGATTTTATTATCTTTTATCAAAATTTATAAAATTTTATAATTATTCATACTTGATCTCAGGAAATCAAAATAAGAAGCTTAAAAAAAAAAAAATTATTTATGGATCAAGTTGGGATATGACGAAAACTTTTACTAGAAATAAGAAATTGAATATTAATTATAGATTTGCAGTATATATTGAGTCTACTATTGCACATTCAGGTGATCAAATTATACTTGGACCAAACGCGGCAAGAATTGATAAAAAAAAATGGTTTCAAAGTTTAAATAAATTTTTTGATAAATTTGAAAAAAAATATAATTTAAAAGTTATTATTGCAGCACATCCAAAAGTTAGTCATAAAAAAAATATTAAATTTTACAACCATAGGAAAGTTTTAAAAAACAAAACCAAAGAATTAGTTTTTAATGCAAAATTTGTTTTTTTTGAAAGATCAACTGCAATTAACTATATTATTAAATTCAATAAACCAGCTGTAATGATTTATAATAAAGATTCAATCTCTACATCTTATAATAAAAAAACCCATCTTGGATTTTCTAAGTTAACAGGAATTAATAATTTAGATATTGAAAAATATTCAGAAACTGACTTAGAAAATTTATTTCAAGTCAAAAAGAGCAAATATCTTAAATACTATAAAGAATTTATAAATTATAAAAACTTAAAAGTTCCGAATCATCAAATTTTAAAAAATAAATTTTTAAGAGATTCTATATGATTGATGTTTGTGTTATATGCGCCAGAGAGGGTAGTAAAGAAGTCAAAAATAAAAATATAAATAAGATTCTTGGTAAAACATTAATATCTTGGAGTATTAGACAAGCAATTAATTCAAAACTTTTTTATAAAGTTTACGTTTCTACAGACTCAAAAAAAATTGCCAAAATTTCAAAAAAAAGTGGAGCAGAAGTTCCATTTTTAAGATCTCCTAAACTATCAGACGATCAAGTATCTAAATTCTTTGTCTGGAAAAATGCTTTAAAGAAAATTGAACAAATAACAAAAAAAAAAATTAGATATTATGTAGATTTAGATTGTACCAATCCTATTAGAACAAAAAAAGATATAGTAGGAGTAATTAATTTATTAAAAAAAAATAAAAAAGCTGACGGAATTGTGACCATTTGCAAGTCAAGAAAAAATCCTTATTTCAACATGGTTGAGAAATCAAAAAATAACTTTATAAAAATTTCCAAAAAAATTAAAAATAATATTTTTTCTAGGCAGCAGGCTCCAAAAGTTTTTGATATAGTGGCAAATATTTACTGTTTAAAAGCTGAGTATTTAAAAAAATCAAATCACTTACTTAAAGGAAATATTCTTGGTTATGAGTTAGAGCAACATAAATCATTTGATATAGATACAAAATATGATTTAGAAATTGTTAAAATGTTCTTAAAAAGATTTGTTAAAAATGTTTAAACCTATTTTAAATATATCCGGAAGAAAAATTGGCCTTGGTTTCAAACCTTTAATTGTACCAGAGATGGGAATTAATCATGGAGGTTCTCTAGAAATAGCCTTTAAAATTGTGGATGAGGCTAAAAAATGTGGAGCTGAAATAATTAAACACCAAACCATTATACCCAATGAAGACATGTCTTTAGAGGCAAAAAATATCAAAGTAAAAGTTCTTGGTAAAAAAAATTTGTATGATCTTCTTAAAAAATTAAGTCTTAATGAAGAAGAGGAGTTTAAACTTAAAAATTATGTTGAGAAAAAGTCTATGATTTTTTTAAGCACACCATTTAGTAGAGCTGGTGTTGATAGATTAATTAAAATTGGAGTAAGACTATTTAAAATAGGTTCTGGGGAATTCAGCAATCTTCCATTATTAAGATATGTATCAAAATTTAATAAACCTATGATACTTAGCACTGGTATGCATAACTTATCTCAAATTACAGAAATAATTAAAGAAATTAGAAAAATCAATAAAAAATTTGCTTTATTACATTGTACTAGTATTTATCCAACCCCAAACAGGTATATAAGGCTAAATTCTATTACCCAAATGAGAAAAAAATTTAATCATGTTGTTGGCTTATCTGACCACACAAATAACTGCTATTCATCGTTTGGAGCAGTTGCGCTGGGAGCATGTATTATTGAAAAACATTTTGTTGATAGAAAATCAAGAATAGGTCCAGATATCAATTCATCAATAGATAAAAAAGAATTAAAGATATTAATTGACGGTTGTAATACTATTTTTGAACAGCGTGATGGTGACAAAAACAAATTACTTAAAGAGGAAAAAATTACTAAAAAATTTGCTTTCCCTTCAATTGCATCTATAAAATTTATAAAAAAAGGTGAAAAATTTACAAAAAAAAATATCTTTTTAAAACGACCAGGAAACGGCCAACTTAAGATGCAAGACTTTAATCAAATTTTGGGAAAAAGAAGCAGAATAGATATAGTTGATAATATTCAAATAAAAAAACGATGGATAATCAAGTAAAAGATAAAATAATTTTATTGGTTGGCTGCACTGGAATTTTAGGCTCGGAGTTTACCAAATACTTATATAAAAATGGAGGAATTTTAATACTTGCTGATTTAAATAGTAAAAAATTTTCTTCTTTTAAAAAATTATATCCAAAAGCATTTTTTATTAATTGTGATGTAACTAAAGAAAATAACTTAATTAAGTTAAAAAATATTATAAGAAAGAATTTTAGAAAGTTAGACTCGATTATTTTTAATGTCGGTCTAACTTCAAGAATGTCCCTAGCAAATAGAATTCCTTTCTCTAATTTCGAGAACTACTCTTTAAAATCATGGAATCAGACAATTTCAACTAATTTAACAGGGGCTTTTCTCTTAGCTAAATACACAATAAGTTTTTTAAAAAAAAGTAAGGGGAGTTTGATTTTTGTATCCAGTATTTACGGATTAGTAGGTCCTGATAATAGAATTTATTCTTCTCAAAAGTTCAAAACTTTATCTAGTTATTCCGCCTCAAAAGCTGGTTTATTAGGATTATCAAAATGGTTAGCAACAAACTATGCCCAATATAAAATTAGAGTTAATACAATTGTTCCTGGTGGTATTAAAGCAGAACAAAATAAGCTTTTTATCAGAAAATATTCAGACAGGGTCCCAATGAAAAGAATGGGCAATAGAAATGAAATTAACGGAATTTTGGCATACTTAATAAGTGAAAAATCTTCCTATGTAACAGGCCAAGAATTTGTAATTGATGGCGGTCTCACAGCATGGTGAAAAATTTATTTAATTCTTTAGTGGTAGGACTCGGTTCAATAGGAAATAGACATACAAAAAATTTAATTAACCTAGGATTTAAAAATGTTGATATTTTCAGAACTTTTAAGAATAAAACTAAATATCCTAAATTAAAAAATATTAAAATTTTTTCTGATTTTGATAAAGCAATAAATGAAAAAAATTATAAATTAATGGTTTTAGCAAATCCAACCTCAGAACACTTAAATTACGCGATTAAAGGAGCAAAAAAAAATATTAATGTTTTTATAGAAAAACCTTTATCAAATACTTTAAAAAATACTACGCTACTTCAAAGATTAGAAAAAAAAAATAAAATTAAAATTATGATTGGTTGCCAGTTGAGATATCACCTGGGATTAATGCATGTTAAGAAAGTAATAGATAAAAAAAGACTAGGAAAAATATACTCAGTATTTTGCGATGTTGGAGAATATTTACCTTTATGGCACCCAAAAGAAAATTATAAAAAAAGCTATGCATCCAAAAAAAAACTTGGTGGTGGAGTAATTTTGACATTAATTCATGAAATAGATTACCTCTATTGGCTATTTGGAAAATTTAGAAGTGTTTATGCTACAGGAGGAAGTTTAACTAAATTAAATATTGATGTAGAGGATACAGTTGTAGGAAATATTGTTACAAAAGACAATATTCCAATTTTATTAAGGATGGATTATTGGAGAAATCCGCCATCTAGACAATTAAATATTGTTGGTGAAAAAGGTCAGCTATTTTGGGATTATTATTCGAAGAAGACAACTATAATTTTTAAAAATGGAAAAAAAGTAGTAAATAAACTGCCACAAAATTGGAACAGAAATCATATGTTTATTGATATAATTAAGGATTTTGTAACTAGTATATTAAAAAATAAAAAGGTTAAAATACCTTTAAAAGATGGAATTTATGCATTAAAAGTAGCGCTAGCTTTAAAAAAATCTTTAATAAAATCAAAAAAAATACTAATTTAATATATGTACGACATAGACTTTTATAAAAAATCTTATCCTCTGAAGGAAAATATTACTCAAGGTAAATTATCTTTGCAGGAAGCTGAGAATATCGAAAGAGAATTGGAAAGTTTAAGAAACAAAGCTCCTACAATCTTCAATATAGAAACAACAAATTATTGTAATATGAAATGTGTTTTTTGTGCAAGAACAATCTACATGGAGAGAAAAAATATTTGGATTAATGATGAATTATTTGAAAAAATGCTAGATCAAGTTGCAACTCACGATCATAAGAAATTGAATGATTTTTGGAATTGGTTAAAAGATGATGTAAAACTAAATCCTTCTGAGGTTTCAGAAAACGGTTTCTATTTTTCAGTTGTATCTAGATGTTTAATTTTACATGGATATGGAGAGCCTTTTTTAGATAAATACTTAATCAAAAGACTAGAGGCTTGTAAAAAAAGAAATATACCTACTTACTTTTCTTGCACTCCAGCTACAATGACAGTAGAAAAAGCTGTTAAAGCAATGGAAGCAGGATTGACGGTATTAAAATTTTCTCTAGACGCCATGGATGAGGATAAAATCAAATCTATTAGAGGAAAAAAAGCAACTTACAGCGAGTCTATTGAAAAAATACACAAACTTCTTGAAATCAAAAAAGAACGTGGTTTTAAAACTTTACTAGTTCCATGTATGATAGCAATTAATAATAATGAGGAAAGTAAAAAGATGCATGAAAATTTTATGAATTTTTGGAAAGATAAGGATGTTTATGCTTATGTGAAAAGTCAAGATAATAGATGGCTTTTTGAGCAAGATAAAAAACTTAAAAATCAATCTCATTACGCTAAACAATACTGTGAATATCCTTGGACATCTTCTACGGTAATGGCAGAAGGGAATGTTGTTCCATGTACTCAAATTTCAAATAATGAAATTGTTTTAGGTAATGTAAATGAAAATTCTCTTGAAGAAATCTGGAACGGAAAAAAATATCAAGATTTAAGAAAAATGCATATTACTGGAAAATTTCCTAAAGGTCACAAGTGCAGTGAAAAATGTGATCAAGTAAAATTGTTTGAATATTTAAGTAAAAAAAATTAATTTAACATATTTTTTTTTAAATTTTTTAAATCTGAAAAGCTATCAATATCTAAAACCTCATTTCCAGAAATAAAATAAGGTAAAATATTTTTTCCAGAAATTGATTTTATTTTTTTTAAAAAATTGACTTTAAAAAATTCAAAATTACCTGTTTGCCACAGTGTTGTTGGCAATATTTGACGTGGAGCGTTGTAATGTTCATAAATTCTAGATTTTAAAATAGGTTTTAAAAAACCTTTGCTTAATATCCATGTTTTAAAAGGATTATTTTTTGGATATGTTACGGCTCTTATTGAATTAGCCTTACTATTTTTCTTTAAAATTTTATAAGCATTGTGAATATTTTTAATATTCCTAATAGGTGAAGTTGGACGTAAAATAAGACAATATTTAAATACAATTTTTCTTTTCTCAAATTCAGAAAGTGCGTGGTTAACAAACTCAATGTCTCTAGATAAATTTTTAGCAAATTTTTTAGGTCTGATAAAGGGTATATTTATTCCATATCTCTCTGCAATAGTTTTAATTTTTTTCGAGTCTGTCGAGCAAAAAATAATTTTTTTATTTTCTCTAATTTTTTTTGCAATTTTTATTGAATAATATATGAGAGGTTTGTTAAACAAATTTAACAAGTTTTTATTTTTAATAGTCTTGCTATTCGATCTAGCTGGGATTAGTATTAACAAATTTTTTTTTAACATAATTAACTAATAACATTAAAACAGTGTTTTCAAAATTTAAAAAATTAAAAAAACCTTACCTAATAGGCGAGATAGGAATCAATCATAACGGATCAATAAAACTAGCTAAGAGATTGATAGATCTAGCCGTAAAATATAAATTTGATGCTGTTAAATTTCAGAAAAGAGATTTAGATATTTGCATTCCCGAAAAACAAAAAAAAAATATTAGAGAAACTCCTTGGGGATTAATGACTTATTTGGATTATAAGAAAAAATTAGAATTTTCAATTCCTCAGTATAGGGAAATTGATAAATATTGCAGGAACAAAAAAATACATTGGTTTGCATCTTGTTGGGATATAAATAGTCAAAAAATTATGCGACAATTTAATTTTAAATATAATAAAGTTGCATCTGCAATGATTACTAATACTAAATTATTAGATTTAATTTCAAAAGAAAAAAGAACAACACTCATTTCTACTGGGATGTGTAATTATAGTGATATTAAAAAAGCTGTAAAAATATTTAAAAAAAATAAGTGTAAATTTATTTTAATGCATTGCGTTTCAACTTACCCTTGCAAAGATGAAGACTTAAATTTAAGTATGATTGACAAATTAAAAAAAGATTTTAAATGTCCTGTTGGATATAGTGGTCATGAAAATTCTGTTTCTCCAACGCTTATTGCATATTTTCTTGGGGCAGAATACCTAGAAAGACATATAACTCTTGATAGAGCAATGTGGGGAACCGACCAAGCCGCGTCGCTGTCTGAGAAGGGTATTAAAAACTTATCAGATATAGTAAATAAAATTTCAGCAATAATTGGAAAACCAGTAAAAAAATACTTTAAAGAAGAAAAAAAAATGTCTCAGAAAATGAGATATTGGTAAAATTATTTTTTTAATGTTTATAGAAAAATCAAGGTTCATTTTGAACTTAATTTTGAATCTTAAAATTAGATTCATTTATCCAAAAAAAAATAGAATTTTAATATTTGATGAAGAGTCCTCTAAAGTTAATTGTAATATTCTTGGTTTACAAAAATATGAAGTATTACATACTAGAAAAGAAGAAATATACCTCCCTATTATTTTTAACTTATTAATTAGATTTAAGTTAAATAGTTTAAATTATTACATTAAATACATAGAATTAAGTGGTGCAGAAATAATTATAACTTTTATAGATAATAATTTTATATTTTATAAGTTAAAGAGCCGTTTTAAATCTAAAACTTTTATATCAATTCAAAATGGTCACAGAATGGCTTATGGAGATATTTTTGGATTATTTAAGAATACAAAAGTAAAAGAAAAATTATCTGCAAGTATGATTTTTACTTACAACAAACATATTGCCAATGAATATAAAAAGAAAATTTCATCAAAATTTTCTTTTATTGGCTCTATTAAAAATAACTATTTTCTAAAAAAAAATTTTAAAATTAATAAAAATAATTTACTTTTTATCTCTGCTTATCGCAAAATTATGTCTAATATTATAAATAATAAGATTTCATTTGATGATTATGAGCAAAAATATGGGAAAAAATATAAATTAAAACATCGTCAAGGTATTAATTTTGATATTCCAAAGATTTTAAAAAGGTATTGTTACGAAAAAAAAAAAAAATTTTATTATCTTAGGTGCATCAAATAATATTGATGAAAAATATTTTTACGATAAGTTGATAGGTGAACAAAACTATAAATTTATTTTTAAAAAAGATACATTTTCTAATTATAGAGAAATTGATAAAAGCAATCTACTTGTATCAACTTATTCAACTTTAGGTTATGAAGCTTTCTCAAGAGGGAAAAAGGTCTGCTTTTTTTCACCGAGTTTAAGTAAATTTGAAAAAAGTTATAATTTTGGATGGCCGTATATAAAAACAAAAAAAGGATTTTTTTACTCAAATGAAATAAATTATGAGTCAATTAGTAAAATTTTGGATTATGTAAATAAGATGAGTAATAGCTTGTGGCTCAAGAGAACATTGTCAATTCAAAAAAATGTAATGATATACAAAAAAAACAATAATTTAATAAAGAATTATATTCGTAATAGATTATTTAAAAATTCTTAAATGAAAAAAAAAATTTACTGTTTTGATATCGATGGTGTTATTTGCAAAACAAAAGGTAAAAATTATTCAAAAGCGAAACCTATTCTTAAATCAATTATAAAAATTAATGAATTATACGACAAAGGTCATTATATAAAGATTTTCACAGCAAGATATATGGGTAGAAATAACGAGAACGTAAAGCTTGCAAAAAAACAAGGTTATAAAAAAACATTTTTACAACTCAAAAGTTGGAAATTAAAATTTCATAAATTAATAATAGGCAAACCTTCCTTTGATATATTTGTAGATGATAAATCAATCGATTTTAATAAAAATTGGACAAATAAAATTTAATTATTTAAATGTTTAAAAATTTTTTAAATATTTCTAGATCAATTAGATCTGCAATCCCAGTAAAATTGGTAAGACAAATCTATATAATTTACCTATGCTTAATATTTGCAGCTATACTTGAATTAATTGGTTTAGGCAGCATTCCTTTTTTTATAAGCATTCTTTTAGACCCAAACACTCCTTTTGAAATATTAGGTTTTAATATAACGACTATTATTAAAAACGTTTATGAAGAAAATAATTTTTTAATTTTTTTTCCATTAACAATTATTCTTATTTTTTTGATAAAAAATATAGTGATGTTAATAATTATATTTCTTGAAACAAGTATTGTTAGGAATATTAAAATATATTTTATCAAAACTTTATTTAAACTTCATATACATAAGCCCTATGATTTTTATCTAAATAAAAACTCTGCAGAAATTGTTAGAAACATTTTTAATGAAACACAAACTACAACAAGTATGGTTACTAATTTACTAAAATTTGTTAGAGAATTGACAATTTTAATCGTTATTGGAACTTTAATTTTGTTATATGAACCATTAATTTCTTTTTCAGCAATTTCTATCTTAGTTTTATGTTTGTTAATATTTTACTATTTATTTAATAATTATGTCTTAAATTTAGGTAAATTAAGATTAAGACTTCTAGATTTTGTTCTTAACAATATACAATCGTTGAGTGGAGCAATTAAAGATATAAAAATTTATAAAAAAGAAAAATTTTTTAATGAGAAGTTTTCATCAGATGTTACAAAATACGAAAATGTAATATTTAAACAATCATTTCTCGAAAAAATGCCGAGAATAATTTTTGAACTGTTAGCTGTTGTTGTTGTATTTTCGATAGTATCTTTTTATTTTTATTTAGGTGGAGATGTAACTTCGCTTATTCCAGTTCTAGCTTTATTTGCGGTTTCATTAATAAGATTAATTCCAGCTTTTACATCAATGTCCTCCTCTTTATATTACATGAGATATGTAAAGACGAGTTTTGACCATGTTACAGAACAAATAGCGGAATTTAAGAAAAAAAATTATTCTGATAAAGGAATAGTAAGAGAGTTTTACGAGTTAAAAAATATGATTGCTAATATCAAAAATCTTAATTTTAACTATTTAAAAAATCCTAAAGTAAAATCTATTTCAAATGTAAATTTCAGCATTAAAGAGGGCGAAATGTTAGGTATTATAGGAAAATCGGGAGCGGGAAAAAGTACATTGATAAGTTTACTTTTAGGTTTATTAAAATCATCAAGCGGGTCAATTAAAATTAATAATAAAGAAAAAGAGACTAAAAATTTATTTAGTTATGTCCCCCAAGATATCTTTTTGCTGGATGATAGCTTAAGAAAAAATATTGCATTTGGAGAAAATGATAGCGAAATTAAAGACAATGAAATTAATAATATTGTAGAAATGTCCGGTTTGGAACCACTATTAAAAAAAAATAAAGAAGGTTTGAACCTTATTGTTGGAGAAAGAGGGGTAAGACTCTCAGGCGGAGAAAAACAAAGAGTGGGAATAGCTAGAGCACTATACAAAAAATCTAAGATCTTAATTCTAGATGAAGCAACAAGTTCACTGGATACAGTAACAGAAAAACAAATAATGGACTCAATTAATAAACTTAAAAATAAATTTACCATAATAATTGTCACACATAGACTAAGTACTATTGAAGCTTGTGATAGAATTTTTCTTATTAAAGATGGAAAACTGGCTGATGAGGGTAATCTAGAATATCTAAGAAAAAAATATCCGGAAGAATTCTTAAAATAGATGATACTAAATATTAAATATTTTTTAAAAAATATTTTGTATAATCCGATTGAAGGATTCAGAGAATTTAATAAAGATTTTCAAAAAGACATTAAATTTAAAACTCTAATAAAAGATAAAAAAAAATTATGGATATGCGGTCTTCCTAAGTCAGGGACTACATTGATAGAACAAATTTTAGATTTTTTACCTTATATAAGAATTGACAGGTCAATACTACGTAATTTTCCTAATAAAGATAAATTAAATACTGAAAATTTTAATGAATATTTAAATTATTTTCCAAATAAAAAATTTTCATATGTTAAAACTCATCTTGAATTTAATCAAAAATTAATTGAAAGTTTAAAAGATAATGATTTTTCAATAATTGTGTCTTTTAGAGATATAAGAGATGCTATGATAAGTAGATATTATCATATTTTAAGTGATAAAACTCATTGGCAACATGATATTATAAAGAATGAGAATTTTGAAACAGGTTTCATAAATTCTTTAAAAAAAAAAAATACAAAATTTCAAGATAATCAAAATTTTCAAGAGCCTTTAATTTATTATTATAACTGGATTATAAATTGGAAAAAGCATGAAAATAAAAATATTTTGAAATTATGGTTTGAAGATTATAAAGAATTGCCATTAAATTATATTAAAGAAATTCTTAATTTCACTGATTTTGATAATTATAATGAAAAAACCATCTATGACATGATTGCATTGAACAATAAAAAAGATTTTGATACGCCATTAAAAAAAAAATTAAATAGGGTAAATAAAAATATTTCGACATTTCGATCTGGAAAAAACGGTGAGTGGAAAGAGTTATTCACAAAAAAGATTAATAACGAATTTTTGAAAATTATTCCTGGTGATTTAGACAAAATTTTAAAATAGAGATTATTTTATTAACTAATAAATTTAAATTCATGAAAAAAATTCTTATTATGGGTCTACCTGGCGCTGGTAAAACTACTTTAGCCTCAAAGTTAGTTCCGTTGTTAAAGGCTAAGTGGTTAAATGCTGATAAAGTAAGAGAGGAGGCCAACGACTGGGATTTTTCAAAAGAAGGAAGAATTAGACAAGCTAATAGAATGCAAAAATTAGCAGATGCTTTTATTGAAGATGGATTTTATGTAGTTGCTGACTTCGTATGCCCCACACCAAATTCAAGAAAAATTTTTAATCCTAATTTTATAATTTGGCTAGATACAATTAAAGCTGGCCGATTTGAGGATACAAATGAGATCTTTTTACCACCCGAAAAATACGATCTTAAAGTAATAACTAAAGATGCTGATAAGTGGTCTTTAATAGCAAGAGATATGATAAATAAAATATGAAAGTTGTTGCATTATTACCTGCTAGACTAAAGTCAACGAGAATTAAGGAAAAACTTTTAAAAAAAATAGAAAGTGCTCCATTAATTTTACATACAGCTTATAGGGTAAAATTATGTCCATTAATAAGTAGAGTTATAATTTGTACTGATAGTAAAAAAATTAAGAAATTATGTGAAAAAAATAATTTTGAAGTTATTTTAACCAATAAAAAATTTCTTAATGGCACTGAAAGAATTTCATCTGTAGCCCACAAAGTAAAAGCAGATTTAATTATAGACGTTCATGCTGATGAGGGAATACTTGATCCCACCAATTTAACAAAATTAATAAACTTTCATAAAAAAAATAAAAATTTTGATATTATAGTGCCTCATAAAAAAAGTTCTAACGCCAAAGATAGAAATACTGTCAAATTAATTTTTTCAAAAAATAAAAAAATTATTTACTTTAGTAGAGCAATGACACCTTTTCCTTTTAGAGTAAAAGGAAATTTTTTCCATCATTTAGACATTATATCATTTAAGCCTACAGCGATAAATAAATTTAAAAATTTAAAAATTTCGTATCTTGAAAAAATTGAAGGTATAGAACTTTTACGAGCTTTAGAAAACGATTATAAACTTGGTACCTTTGAGATACCAACTAATTCATTTTCAATAAATACATTGGGAGATCTTAAATTGGCAAAAAAATTAATAAAAAAAGATAAATACTTAAAAAAATATATTGAAAAAATTATTATATAAAAAAAAATTGATAATTTTTGATCTTGATGGAGTATTGATAGACTCAAAGATTAATATGAAGTTTGCTTGGGAATCTGCAAATAAAAAATTCAAATTAAAAATTTCATTCAAAGATTATTTTAATCATATTGGTAAACCGTTTGATAAAATATTAGAGTCACTTAAAGTAAATAAAAATAAAAAAGATATAGAAAAAGAATTTAGTCGAGCATCAATTTCGAATATAAAAAAAATTAGATTATTCAAAGGTGTAACAAAAACTCTAAAATATTTGAAAAATAAAAAAATTAAGACTGCTATAGTTACTTCCAAATCATTTTCTAGGACAAAAAAAATCTTGAAAAAATTTAATATAAAAGTTGACGAAATTCAATGCCCATCTAAAAAATTGCGAGGAAAACCTTATCCCGACCAAATTATAAAAGTGATAAAAAAAATAGATGTTAAGAAAAAAAACTGTATATATGTAGGTGATACGAACTTTGACCATGTTGCATCTAAGCGAAGCAATATTGATTTTGCATTAGCAACTTATGGTTACAAAATAGGGATAAGTAAAAGTAAAATTAATCTTCAAAATATTTTTCAAATAACAAAATTTATCTAGATGATCACTTTAAAGGAATTTTATTTAATTAAAAAAAATTCTGATTCTATTCTTAAAAATACCAAAAACCATTTTTTAGTTGCAAACAATAGTTTAAATATTATTAAAGGTCACCCTTATCATTTAAGCACTTTTAAAGTTTCTACTCTTATAATATTAAAAAGACTATTTTTAAACCTTTCCAAACTCATAGTTGATTTAATAGTTTCGTTAAGGAATATTTTTATAAAAACAAATATACAAAAAAAAAATTTTGAAATTTTGTTTGTTTCTAATTTAATAAATATTAAAGAATTAAAAAAAGAAGATTACATTTATGGAAATTTAGAGAAAACTTTTAAAAAAAAAAAATTAAATTTTTATAAGCTGATAATCAATCACACAAAGTTCTCAAACAGCTATGTTAAAGGATTAATAAAAAAACACCAAAATATTTCTGTTGTTGATTTTAAAAGCAATTCTTTTCTATATAATATTAAGTTAACTTTTATACTAGGATCTTTTTTTATGTTTTTTTTAATAAAGAGTATAATTTATTTTAATAAGTTTTATTTATTAGTAGGAATAGATTTTCTAAATCTTTCTACCAAAAAAAACTTAAATCTTTATAAAAATTTTACAGATATAACAAAAAATTTTTCTTATAATAAAATAATATTACCCTACGAGGGATATTCTTGGGAAAGAATCATTTTAATGTGTAATTATGATAAAGGAATTAAAAAAAGAATAGGATATAACTTTTCGGCAATTAGCAAATACCAACATTCTATATTTAGAAAATTAAAAAAAAAATTTGAGCCTGATATAATTTTTACAGTTGGAAAATATTCTCAAAAAAAATTAAAGAAAACTAACATTCCATCTTATATATTGGGATCTGTAAGGAAATATAATAATATAAATAACGTCAAAAAATCAAAAAAAAAAAATGTTTTAGTATTACCAGAGGGAATAATCTCTGAATGTGAAATATTATTTCATTTTTCAATCAACTGTGCTAAAAAAAATCCATCCATAAATTTTATTTGGCGTTTACACCCAAGTCAAAAATTTGAAAGTATATTAAAGCAGATAAATATTAATAAATATAACCTACCAAAAAATATTATTTTATCAAAATCAAGTTTTTTTAAAGATATTGCAAATTCCAATTATTGTATTTATAGAGGAAGTACATCCGTCATTACTGCTATTCAAGATGGAGTTTATCCTCTTTACTATAATGCATATGAAAAAATAAATATTGATCCAACTTTCGATCTTAAAATTTGGAAAACAGAAATCAATAACTTAAAAGATTTTCAAGATTTTACGTCTTATAAGTCAAAAAAAGTAGAAAAAAATATTAAAGACAAAAATGAAGCAAAAAAATTTGTTCAACATTACTTTCAAAAAATGGACTCGAAAGTTCTTATTAATATGCTTAAGAATTAATATTGAATATTGATTTTATTTGATTATAAGTTTGAATTTGCATTTATGAAAATAACACAATGAAAGTAGTAATTCTTTGTGGCGGTTTAGGAACTCGATTATCAGAGGAAACTGCTGTAAAACCTAAACCTATGGTAAAGATAGGTAATAAACCTATCTTACAACATATCATTAATTTATATAGCAAGTATGGATATAAAGAATTTATTTTGGCCTTAGGATATAAAGGATATTATATTAAAAATTACTTTAAAAAAAATACTGAAAAAAAGATTAAAATTCACTTAGTAAATACTGGAAAAAATACCTTAACAGGCGGAAGGCTATTAAGATTAAAGAATTTTTTTCAAAAAGATGAAGATTTTATGCTAACTTACGGTGATGGAGTTTCAAATCAAAATATTAAAAAATTAAAAAATTTCCATTACAAAAACAAAAAAATAGCCACAATGACTGTCGTTAGACCTCCCGTTAGATTTGGCGAAGTAAGATTAAAAAATAATTTAATTACTAGCTTTAAGGAAAAACCGCAGTCTAGCAATTCTTGGATTAACGGCGGATTTTTTGTATTTAATAGCAAAATATTTAAATTCATCAAAAATGATAAAACAATGTTAGAAAGGGAGCCTTTAGAAATTCTTCAAAAAAAAAAAGAACTATTAGCTTTTAAACATCAGGGATTTTGGCAATGCATGGATACATTAAGGGAAAAAAATTATTTAAATAAATTATACAAAGAAGATAAACTTAAATGGTTAAAGTAAAAAATGAAATATAATTTTTCTAATTTCTATAAAAATAAAAAAGTTCTTGTAACAGGAGCTACTGGATTTAAAGGTGCCTGGTTATGTAACTGGCTAAAAATATTAGGAGCCAGTGTTTATGGCATTGGATTCAATCCAAATCAAAATAAAAACTTATTTTATAATCTTAATTTACATAAAAGAATAAAATTAAAGATTTTAGATATAAGGAATTTTAAAGATACTAAAAGAATTATTGATAATTTTAATCCCTCAATTATTTTTCATTTGGCAGCACAACCATTAATTTACGAGTCTTATAAAAAACCCCATCTGACCTTCGATGTTAATTTTAGAGGTTCATTAAACATTGTAGAGTCTTCTATAAAAAATAAATCAGTAAAATCCTTAATAGTTGTTACCTCAGATAAGTGCTATGAAAGCAATAATAGCACAACAGGATTTAAAGAGGATGACGTATTAGGCGGAATTGACCCTTATAGCGCTTCAAAAGCGGCAACAGAAATAATGGTTAGAGCATATAGAAAGAGTTTTCTGAAAAATAGAAAAAATTTCAGTATATCTACAGGAAGAGCTGGAAATGTAATAGGTGGTGGAGACTGGTCTACAAAAAGATTAATACCAGATTGTATTAGATCAATAAAAACTAATAAAACAATTATTTTAAGAAACCCTAATTTTAATAGACCATGGCAACATGTCTTGGAGCCTTTAAAAGGTTATTTAATGTTAGCAAAAGAACAATATAAAAAACCAATCAAATATTCAGGAGCATGGAATTTTGGAACTAATCCAAGATCACTTACGACAGTTAAAAGAATTGTTGAATACATAATTCATTTTTGGGGTAAAGGAAAATTGGTTTCTCAGAAAAATAATTTCTATGAACAGGCAAACCTTCAATTAAATATAGATAAAGCAAAGAAAAAATTAAATTGGAAGCCAACTTACAACATTAAAGAAAGTGTTAAAATAACAGTAGAGTGGTATTACAAAGTATTACAAGACAAAATATCATCTACTGAAGTAACAGATACCCAAATTAAAAAGTATATGCATGACAGTAAAATTAGTTAAGGTTAAAAAAAATAAAATTATAAGAAATAAAAAAGGGTCAATTATAAAATTTTTAAAAAAAAATGATAAAATTTTTAAATCTTTCGGTGAGGTTTACTTATCTGAAATAAAAAAAAATGAAATTAAAGGATGGAATTATCATAAAAAATATACTTGTATTATCACAGTTCCAACTGGTAAAGTTGAATTTAAGATTGTAAATTATAAAAAAAAATTATTAAAAAAAAGAATAACCAAAAAAGAAACTCTTATTATACCTCCAAGAAACTGGTTTTCTTTTAAATCACTCACCCATAACTCTATATTAATAAATTTTATTAACGGTATTCATTCTGATAAAGAAACTAGAAAGTCACAAGTCATTAACAATATTAAGATCAATTAAATAAAGATCGTAATATTTTTATTAAAACTACTCCTAGTTTAAAAAATATTTTTAACTTTTCTATTAAATTAAGTTTAATATTTTTAACTATCCAATATATCATCTTAATCTCCTCTAGTTGAATAGAAGCTGTCTTTTTTAATCTGTAAGTTTCAGAATTAATATGACTAATTCTTAAATCTACTAAAATTCTATCAAGTAACTTTATTTTATTTTTTTTTATTACTTTTAAATAAAAAGCATAATCTTGTGCATAAAGAAATTTCTTAGGATAACCTCCAATCTCTTTCATAATTTCACTTCTATACATGACTGTTGAATGAGCAATTATATTTTTAAATAAGATTATGTTTGGATATTTATCAAATTCGGAACTTACAATTTTTTTTCTTATGATTTTGTTACTATTACTTATCATAGTATAGTTTGAACCGACTAGGCCAAAATTTAAATTTTTTTCTAAAAAATTAAATTGAGTTTGAATTCTATTTTTTTTTGATAGATCGTCCGAGTCCTGAATAGCAACATATTTCCCAATACATTTTTTTAATCCGTAGTTTAAAGCTTTTGTCCTACCTATATTTTTTTTAAAACTGTAAAATTTAATTCTTTTATCTTTAATTTTTTTAATTAAATTACCGCTGTTATCCTCAGATCCATTGTTAATTATTACAAGTTCAAAATCTTTAAAAGTTTGATATAAAATGCTTTCAATTGAAGATTGGACGTACATTTGATGATTGTATACTGTCATCAAAATTGACACTTTAGGTTTTTTCATTAGACAATTTGACAATATATTAAAGAAGTATAATTGTATATCGATCTTAAATAAGGGCGTGTAGTTCAGTGGTAGAACGCTACGTTGACATCGTAGAGGTCATAAGTTCAATTCTTATCACGCCCACCA
>MDTG01090406.1_pt1 | contig 28009 bp, 30 predicted proteins | sample 811421 | NCBI WGS metagenome assembly MDTG01 (sample SAMN05326645, study PRJNA326480) | marine metagenome | isolation source: seawater | place: Pacific Ocean: South East | collected 2011
GATAACTTTTTTCATTAGGAAATTCTTTTAACAAATAATTACTACCTTTTTCTAAATATGGAAAGGTGTATGATTTATTTAAATTGGTCGGCCATTTATCGTAGTTATAGACTATATGAATAGCTGAAAATAGGCAAATAGCTATTATATATGATCTTACAAACCCAAAAAAGAATCCAAATATAGAGTCTAATGTTCCAAGTCCTGTATATTTAATTGCTTTACTTATCCCTTTACTAATAAGTAATACAAGAAATATTATAATTACGAAAATAATAAGACCCAAAACAATATCTAAAATATATTCACTATCAATTATATCTTTTACATAAGGTTTTGCTTTTGGAAAAATAATTAAGGTCATGATATATGCAAATAACCATTTGCTCATTGCCAAAATACTAAGTACAAATCCCCTTCTAAAACATTTGACTAGTGACAAGATTGTTAAAATTAGGTAAATTAAATCTATAATTGATATGGAATTATAAAATTCCTTAAAAATTTCAATCATCAATAATTATTTTTCAAATGGTTTTATAAAAAGTATTAAAGATGGCAATAGAGTCAAAACTGATATCATTGCCAATAACATTGCAAGACCTGTAAAAATACCAAAGTAAATTGTTGGAATAAACTTTGATAAAACTAATATTGAAAAACCAAAAACTATTGTTATTGAAGTATTTAAAATAGCTTTACCTACTGTCGAGTGACAAGTTTTAATAGTTTCTTTATAATTTTTTAAAACGTTAAATTCTTCTTTAAATCTATAAATGTAGTGAATACTATTGTCTACAGCAATACCAATTGTTATTGCGGCTATTGTAATTGTCATCATATCTAAGGGGATTCCAAGCAATCCAATTATGCCCAATATAAAAAAAGCAGCTATAAAATTTGGCACAACCCCAATTAAAGATAATTTTATGTTTCTAAAAAGAATTAAAAACATTGCAAATATACCAATCATTACTAAACCTAAAGTCAATATTTGAGATTTAAAAAGACTTTGGAGTAAATTATTAAATAAGATTAAAACACCAGCAAGCTTGAATTCATTTTCCTTTAATCCAATTTTATTTTTTAGGTCGTAGTTAATTTTTTTTAATAAATCATTTCTTCGTAAATTTTCTTGAGAGTCAATTATTCTTAAACTAATACGAGCTTCGTTATCATTTATAGATATGTATGGATCAATAATTTCTGTTTTTATATTATCAGGAATTTTAGAGTAGAGGACGCCCATTTCTAAACTTCCAAGTGGCTTATTATTGTTAAGCATTGTTGCAACATCAATTATAGAAGAAAAAGACAAAACTTTACCAACTTGTGGAAGTCCATCTAGATAATTGTGTACTGAAGCTATTTTATCAATTTTGTCTTTAGTAAACCAGTACTTATCTAAATCATTTTCATTTTCATCTTCCCAATCCTCAAACTCATCATCTTCTTCGTTCTTTATGTCTTCCTGAATAGGAAATTTTAAAATTACTTCCAAAGGTGTGGTTCCTCCAAGTTTTTCATCTATAAGTTTCATCCCCTTATAAATTTCAGTTTTTTTGTTAAAATAATTGATAAAACTATTTTCCACTTCTAGACGGCTTATGCCTATTAAACTTGTAACAATAATTATTCCTGTAACAATGAAAATAGCTATTTGATTATTTTGGGCAATCTTAGAAAAAAAAACAGTTATTTTTGACTCTTTATATTTATCTAAAGAAATATTTTCTTCTGGAACAAAATTAATTAGGGAAGGTAATAATGTAAAGGTAATAATAAATGAAGTTATTAAACCAAAAGTCATCATCCATCCAAAATCTATAATTGGTTTTATTTCACTAAATATAAGAGATAAAAAAGCGATTATTGTAGTAATAACAGTGTATAAAATTGGATAAAACATCTTCTCAGTAGTCAATGAAATTAATTCAAAAATATTTTTTTTAGGAAAATTTTCCTTCAATTGTAAAAAACGAGTACTCATATGAATATTCATTGCCATGGTTAAAATTAGCATTAGAGCTATAAAGTTTGATGAAATTACAGTGACTTTCCAGTTTAGTAATCCAAGAATTCCCATCATTATTATAACTGAAAAAAAACAACTACTTATAGGAACAATAATCCAAATCAATTTTCTAAATACGAACCACAGTGTAAAAACGATGAATATAAATACACCTAGACCAAAAACTATGATATCACTTTTTATAAATGTCATCATGTCATCTGCGATCATTGGAATTCCACCTAAAAAGATTTTTCCGATGCTCTCATAACTTTTGATTACATTTCTAATTTCAATAATATTTTCATGATTTTGTTTTTTAATCTTATCTTTAAAATCCTCTATTTCTTCTCTTGTTTTATTTTTGATATCTTTTAACTCTTTATTTTTTTTAAGGTTTACTATTATCCCACTTGTTTTGCCGTCCTCGCTTATAACAAAATTTCTAAAAACTGGACTATTTAAAATTTCTTTAAAACCTCTTTCTCTATCTACATCCTCATCTTTGAGAGTTTTAAAATTTTCAAGTCTTTCTTGCAAAGACTCATCAGAACTATTTAGAAGAGGTATATCTAAAAGAGTTATAACACTGTGAACCCAACTTAAGCTTTGAATTTTATATTTTAAACTCAATAAATTATTTATTGAATTTTCTGATATCATATCTTCATTAGGGGTATACGTAAGAACTAAAAATTCTTTTGATCCGTATCTATCAGTGACTTCCCGAAGATATTCTAAATCTGGATCACCCTCAATTAAAAGAGTTTCCGAAGAGGCATCTAATCTAAAATTTTTTGAAAAATTTCCAAAACTTATTAATGAAATCAATAATAAAAGCAAAATTAATTTTGGATTTTTTAATATAAGACTTTGATATAAACGTGCTATCATTATAGCTCTTTTATATTTTACTTTAACTATTTTGAGTATCTTTAAATTTAGTAAACATTGCCTCAAATTCTAACATTATATTTCCTGTAGGTCCGTGTCTTTGTTTGCTTATAATGATTTCAGCTAGATTTGATACCTCATTCATTTTAGCCTGCCATTCAGCATGCTCCACTGTTGCTGGTCTTGGCTCCTTTCTTTCAAGGTAATAGGCTTCTCTATATACAAACATTACAACATCTGCATCCTGCTCAATTGAACCGGACTCTCTTAAATCTGATAATTGAGGTTTTTTGTCATCTCTTTGCTCTACAGCTCTTGATAATTGTGAGAGAGCCACCACAGGTACTGACAGCTCTTTTGCTATAGCCTTTAAACCTTGGGTTATTTCTGAAATTTCTTGGACTCTACCATCTTTATTATTGTAAGTTCCTTTCATTAGTTGAATATAATCTACAACAATCATATCTAGCCCGTACAATCTTTTAATTCTTCTTGCTCTATTAGTCATTGCAGCAATATTTATAGCTGGAGTTTCGTCTATATATAAAGGTAACTCCGAAATATTCTTTGAAGTTTCTATAAATTTATCAAATTGATCATCTGAAATTTTACCTCTCCTAATATCATTTGATTTAATTCTTGATTGTTCAGCTAATATTCTAGTGGACAATTGTTCAGATGACATTTCTAATGAAAAAAAAGCAATCGAGGATTTTTTTCCGTTATCTTGTAATTTTTTTGCAGCATTAAAAGCTATATTTGTAGCTAATGCAGTTTTACCCATTGAAGGCCGACCAGCTATTATAATTAAATCTGATTGATGAAGACCTCCAAGCCTATCATCCAAATCTCTTAATCCTGTTGGAACTCCAACAATACCTTCTTCATTTTTGTATGCAGCAGACGCCATTTCGATAGTTTGTTTCATTGCTTCGTCAAACTTAATCAAAGAAGAATTGAATGAACCTTTTTCTGCAAGATCGAACAACAATCTCTCTGAATTTTCAATAATATTTTGGCCATTAGTATTTAAATCATTAATTTTTGCTGTATCTATAGTTTGTTCTGAGATCTTAATTAATTCTCTTCTAACAAACATATCGTAGATGATTTTAGAATATTCAATAGCCTGTCTTGTTGAGGTAGAAAATTTAGTGACTTTTATTAAATACTCAGGAACATTCAGATCATTTTTTTCATCTTTAAAATAATTTTTTAGAGTTATAGGATTAGCCAACATTCCTTTATAGATTAAATTTTCAATAGCGTTGAATATTTTTTGGTGCAAAGGGTCAAAAAAATTCACATTAGATATTATAGTATTAATCTCATCAAATAATTCATTAGAAACCAATATAGAGCCTATAACCGCTTGTTCGGCTTCAATATTGTTTGGAAGCTCTTTGAAATTATTTTTTACAATACTTAAATTATTTTCCACATCAAACATTACACTGAAATTTTAGTTTTAAAATTAGCAATATGACTTGGGGAAAAAATTGTATAATTATTGTATTGCCTCTGATGTTTCAACATTAACTATAATTTCGGCATCAACTTCTGAGTGTAAATAAATTTTTACTTTAAACTTGCCTAGAGATTTAATCTCATTTATTGGTTGTATTGTTGATGGTTTGATCTCAACCTTGTCTTTTTCAAAAATTAATTTTGAAATTTCAGTTGGTTTCACTGATCCATAAAGTTCGTTATTTTCAGTACATAATTTTTTAACCGTGTATTGTTTTCTATTTATTTTTTCATGTAAGGTGTTTGCGAGTTGTTTTTTTTCGTTATCTTTCTTTGATAACTCTGATTTAATTTTCCCAACTGACAAAATATTTTGCTTTGAGGCATATAAAGCTTTTTTGTTGGCTATTAAATAATTTCTTGCAAATCCTCTTTTTACATCGATTATTTCACCAATAGAGCCTACTCTTTTAATATTCTCTAATAAAATCACTTTCATTACAATAATGCTAGATTTCTTGCTCGTTTAATTGACAAAGATAATTCTCTCTGTTTTTTTTGGCTTACGTTAGTTATCCTTGATGGAAGTATTTTTCCATTTTCATAAATATACTTTTTTAGTAGTTTTACGTTTTTGTAATCTATTTCAGGGGCGCCCTTGACCGAAAGTGGACAAGATTTTTTAAATTTATATTTATTAGGTTGAAAAATACTTAACTTAGCAAAATTGCTTTGTTTACTTTTTTTGTTTCCGCTTTGTCTCTGTCTTTTTGGCATAATTAGTTTTTATTCTCTTTTTTTTTTTCACCATCCTCTTTTTTTGAAATAAAATAATTAGTGTTCAGGTCAAATTTTTTGACTTTAATAGTTAGGTATCTTAGTAATTTTTTGTCTATAGCCTCGTTTTTTTCTAATTCGTCTATCATTTTACCATTACCTTTTATTTTAAAGTGTATATAACTTCCTTTCTTATTTTTCTTAATTAGATAAGACAGGTTAATTAAACCCCAATATTCTGTTTTTATTATTTCTCCATTATTTTTTTCAACGATTTTTGAGTACTTGTCAGTTAATAATTTAATTTCGTTTGGTGATGTATCCTGCCTAGTAATAATTGTATGTTCGTATAAATTCATATTTGTTCTTTAATAAAAATTGTGGATATACTATTATAATAATTTAATTACAACAGCTAAATAACTAAAAAGTAAAGATTTTTAAATGTTTTCAGTAGTTTTTCCTGGACAAGGTTCTCAAGCGGTGGGTATGGGAAAACTCTTTTATGAAAAATATGATTTAGTTAAAAATTATTTCAAAGAAGCTGATGACTCATTAAATTTTTCATTATCTAAGCTTATATTAGAGGGTCCGAAATCTGATTTAGACTTAACTCTAAATACACAACCAGCAATTTTTCTTATTAGTTACTCAATTTTTAATGTAATTAAAAAGGAATTTAATATTGATTTAAATAAAGCTAACTTTTTTGCAGGACATTCTTTAGGTGAATATTCAGCACTATCTTGCGCTGGATACATAAAATTTTCTGATACGATTAAAATTTTGAAAATAAGGGGTGAGGCGATGCAAAATGCGGTTCCGAAGGGGATTGGAGGAATGGTTGCCATCTTGGGTAGTACCATAAAAAAGATAGAGGACGTAATATTGACCAACAAAGAGAATTTTAAAATCCAAATTGCAAACGATAATTCAGTTGGTCAAATAGTAGTCAGTGGAAAATTGAGCGATTTAGATAAATTTGTTGAAATCTTAAAATCTCAAGGAATCAAGAATATAAAACTTCCTGTAAGCGCACCATTTCATTGTGAATTAATGGATAGTGCCACAAAAATAATGAGCAATGAAATTAATAAAATTGATTTTTTTAAGGGATATAATGTTTTGATGTCCAATGTAACAGCTGATAAGATAAGTGAAATTAGCGAAATAAAAGATTTATTAATTAAACAAATTCAAAATAGAGTAAGATGGAGAGAAAGTGTAATTAATATGATAAATAATGGAGTTGATAATTTTGTTGAAATTGGTCCAGGCAAAGTCTTATCTGGTTTAATAAAAAGAATTAGTAAAGATGTAAAAGTACAATCAATAAACAATGAAGACGATATAAAGAAATTGAGCATATAATGAAGGATATAAATAATTTAAATGTCATAGTCACTGGTGCAACCGGGGGAATAGGTAATTCAATAGTCGAAAATGTTTATAAAACTGGAGCAAACGTCTTAGCCACAGGAACCAATTTAGAGAAACTAGAATTATTAAAAAAAAAGTTTGATAAAATTAAGACTCTACCTTTTGATATTTCGCAACATGATAAAATTGAAAAGTTTATAAATGATTCAAGTGAATTATTGGGCGGAAATTTAAACTGCTTAATTAATAATGCTGGAATCACCAAAGATAATCTGGCAATAAGAATGAGCATTGAAGAATGGACTAAAGTAATCAATATAAACCTTACCTCGACATTTTTAATGAGCAAATTTGCAATAAAAAAAATGTTAAAAAATAAATTTGGTAAAGTTATAAATATTACATCTGTCGTTGGTCACACGGGAAATATAGGTCAATCAAATTATACTGCCTCAAAAGCAGGCATTATAGCAATGTCTAAAAGTTTAGCTTTAGAATATGCAAAAAAGAATATAAATGTAAATTGTATTTCACCAGGATTTATAAGTACCGCAATGACTGATAAAATTGATGAGAAATTTAAAGAATCAATAATATCAAAAATACCAGCAAGCAGATTAGGAAAACCAGAAGATATAGCAAATGCGGTAGTTTTTTTAGTTTCGCCGAAATCAGACTATATAAATGGGGAAACAATTCATGTTAACGGCGGCTTGTATTTAGGTTGACAAAAAAACAATTTCATCTAAGAACAAAATATAACTATAAAGGATTAATATGTCTGATGATATTTCAAGTAAAGTAAAAAAAATAGTAGCTGATCATTTAGGAATAGATGAAACAAAAGTTACTGACGATTCAAGTTTTATTGATGATCTGGGAGCAGATAGCTTAGATACAGTTGAGTTAGTGATGGCTTTCGAGGAAGAATTTGGTTCTGAAATTTCAGATAGTGAGGCTGAAAAAATCTTAACAGTTGGTGATGCTGTTAAATTTATTGAAGGCAAAAAAAATTAAAATATTTTAATGCCATTAAATAATGATGGAATTATGGTGATTTTATCATCTCCATCAGGGGCAGGCAAAACTACACTTGTTAAACTTTTATCAAAAAGAAAAAATTTTAAAATTTCTATTTCTCACACAACAAGAAAACCCAGAGAAAGTGAAATACCTAATAAAGATTATTTTTTTGTTGATAATGTTGAATTTAAGAGACTTATTCAAAATGAAGAATTTTTAGAATATGCAAAAGTATTTAACCATCTTTATGGGACTAGCAGATCACCTGTTATTAGCAATCTTCAAAAAGGAAAAAATGTAATTTTTGATATTGATTGGCAAGGTGCGGATCAGATTAGAAATAAAAAATTAGATTACAAATTAATAACCTTTTTTTTATTACCTCCTAGCAAAAAGATCCTTTTTGAGAGACTATCTAACAGAGATATGAAAGATAAACTTATTGTAGAAAATAGAATGAAAGAATTTAGTAGAGATGTTCTTCATTGGATTAATTACGATTATGTCATAATAAATGATGATTTAGAGAGTTGTTATAAAAGAATTGATTGTTTAATTGATGCTGAATTAAATAATGGACCTAAAGATTATGATAAAGATTATATAAGAAAGCATGTTGAAAAATTAACTATTTAATTTTTCATATTCTCTAACAATATCACAATAAGTTTCTAATGACAAATTTTGTGGCCTTAGATTTAAATCAAGCTTTAATTTATCTGATATTTCTTGATAATTGTTGAATAATTGTTTTAAAGGATTTTTAATCATTTTTCTTCTCTGATTAAAAAAAATTCTCGTTACCATTTCTAAATTTTTACTTTTGTTAATTTGAAAATAATTTATTTTTGGTGTGAAATGAACCAAAGAACTATCTACCTTAGGTTTTGGAATAAAACTATTTGGGCTTATATCAAATAATTTCTTAATATTCATTTTCCAATTAAGAAAAATAGACAATCTTCCGTAATTTGATGTATTAATTTTAGAAATTATTCTATCAGCAACCTCTTTTTGAAACATTAGTATCAACTCAGAAAACCAAAAATTTTTCTCTAATTTTAAGATCCAATTACAAACAATCTCTGTAGAAATATTATATGGCAAATTCCCAAAAACGATCAATTTCTTGTTTGAAATATTTTTTTCGTCAATTTTGAGAATGTCTTCATTTTTTATTTCAACTTTATTTTCAAATTTTAATTTAAGTTGATCACACAGAAACTTGTCTTTTTCTATCAAGAACATCTTATTAGGTTTATTTTTTAAAATATATTCTGTTAAGTTGCCTGTCCCAGGGCCTATTTCTAAAACATCCTTATCGAAAACGTTTGATATAGATATTATTTTTTTTATGATATTTTTATCAATTAAAAAATTTTGTCCTAAACTTTTTTTAGCCTTTACAAACACTTATTTATCTAAAAATTTTATCGCCTTAAAAAGGCTTTCCGGGTTAGACTTATTTTTTAAAAACATTTCCATGTTAGGCCCATGATCTGGTGAAACTCTTATAAATGGTAATCCCAAAGTTATATTAATTGCATCAAAACCGAATATTGATTTAATTGGTGCAAGTACTTGGTCATGGTACATTCCAATTATAACATCAAACTTTTTTATTTTGTCTTTTAAAAAAATGGTATCTGCAGCATAAGGACCACTTACTTTAAATTTTTTTTTTAACAAATATTTTATTGATGGTATTATTATCTTTTCTTCCTCACTTTTATTATAATTACTTTCACAATGGGGGTTTAGACCTGTAATTGCTATTTTTGGCTTAAAATTAAATTGTTTTGAATAAAATTTAGTGATCTGCTCAACATGATTTATTATTTTTTCCTTATTTATGTGTTTATAAACGTTTTTTAAAGGAAGATGTGTTGTTAGAGGACTTACTGATAATTTCTTATTGTAAATTAGCATAACCGTTTTGCCATTTCTTTTAGTTTTAAAGTCTAAGTATTCTGTAATTCCTAAAAAATTTTGCTTTAAAATTTTTTTTTTATTAATTGGTCCATTGATTAAATTAGTTCCTTTATTTTTTTTTATTATTAATAAAGCTTTTTCAAATGACTCATATATATATTTAGAAATATATTTTTTATCGTATGGGACATGAATAATATTAATTTCTTTCTTAGATAAATTTTTAAAATTCAAGTTATTTGCATCTAATTCATTTATCTTAAATTTATACTTCAAAGCTCTCATCTGCTCTAATAATATATCTTTATTGACAACTAAAATTAAAGGTCTGTTTGATTTGATTTTTTTGACTGACTTAAAATAAATTTCCAAAAAAATACTTTTAGGGTCCCCGGCAATTATTATTATAGGTTTAAAATTTTTCAACATATGCTTTGTTTTTAATTTCTTTATAATAGATTATTGAATATTCATTTAATATCCTATCCCTCTCAAAAGAAATCAATCTTTCCATTTCTTTTTTTTTGTTAATCTCAGTGTTAACTTTTTTTTTATCATTAACTTTAAGAAAAATTATTCCTCCTGCTGTGATTATTGGTTTTGAAAATTCACCTATTTCTAAATCTTTGATAGCAAAAAATATTTTTTTTGAAATCTGGTTTTGATTGACCCAACCTACATCTCCACCAAATTTTGAACTTTCAGATATACTATGTATTACCGCTGCATCTTTAAAACCAATAGTTTGGATTGAGGTTAAAATTTCTTGGGTTTTTTTACTTATTTTCTCCCTATCTTTTTCTAAAAAGATTATTTCTGATAAATTAAAACTTAAAATTTCTGAATTATTTTTTATTAATTCATCTAATACGTCATTAATTTTATTAGGATCTATTTTTACTGATTTATTGTACTTATCGTAAATAAGTTGGTTCCAAAACTGCTCAATTACAAATTTCATCTTTAGAGCACTAAGATCTACATTTTTATTAGATAAATAATCTTCAAATTCTCTATTTGAATTAAATCCTATTTTTTTTCTAAAGCGTTCAATAATTGAATTTACCTTTACCGATTGAATAGCATCTTCATAATTAATTTCATAAATTTTATTTATTTCCTCTTTTTTTATTATTTCTCTAATTAAGGAGTTCGTTGCATTTGAAAAAAGTTGCTCTTTATTTAATTGTGATAAATTTGTATTCAGAGATGTTAAATAATTGATTTCTTCTAAAATGTCGTGATTAGTTATTATACTATCATTTATTTTGTATATAATCTTTATTTCATTTGAAAAAGTATTTATTATAAAATAAAAATAAATCATTGAAGCACAAATAAAAATTTTTTTCATTTTATTAGAAACTTGGAGTAGCAATTGATGTAAACGGGGTAAAAGTCAATGAAAAAAAGATTTGTTCAGTCGGTTTCAAATCTCTATCTTGATAATATTCTTTATTATATTCTATCCCTGCTACTAAACAGTCGTTTTTATATTGATAAAGTAAATTATAATACTCTGTTAAATCAGTTTTTCGATTTCTTCTTGTATTATAAGTAATAATATTGTTCTTATCAAAATTATATTTTATGTCACTGAGCAAATAACTATCAGATCCAATTTCATTAGCTTCTTCAAGAAAATCAAATGAGGTCACAAAATTATTAATACTTAATTGAGTTTCAATTTTTGTATAATTTACTGTGTCCAAATTATTATCAAATGAGAAATCATAATTAATCTTAAAGTTATCTTGTGGTTGAAAATCGAAATTACCAACTATATCAGATGATTTATTTTGCATTTTAGATTTTATTGGTAATCTTTTATCCTCAGTATCTTTATATATTTGTCCTAAACTAAAATTTAAAAAATCATCATTATTTTTTGTTTTCAAATTATAATCAAAGCCCAATGTCAGTGACTGACCACCCTCAACAGAGTCGTTTAAACCTAATCTGTTTTTTGAGAAAATATTAGTAATATTTATTTTTCTATCTAAATCTGATAAATTTTCAGATTTATTGGGGCTAAATCTGGCACTAATTTTTGGAATTAAACTACCAATATAATCTTCATATTTTTTTTTTAATGGAAAATAAGAGCTTAAAACAAAGGCTGAAAAATTTTCAGATTGAGTGTCTTTTTTGTACTTGTCTGAATTTTTACCTTTTTTTAAAGAATTTTTAAATTTTAATTCATAATTTGAAATCGACCCAAATTTAGAAAAAAAAGAATTCGATTTATAAACTAAATCATTTATTAAAAATGACTCACTCACATTAGTATTTCTTTTTTGACTCGACCCAGAAATTTTATAATTCAAATTTCCTTTAATGTCGGTTTTATTGTTTAATAATTTAGATATAGTGAAATTTGGAAATACATATTGGAATTTATCAGAATCTTTTTCTTTCGTTAAATCTTCATAAGCCGCCAATTCAGCAAATATATTTAAATCTTCTCTACTAGCATCAAATTTGATGTATGAATTTAACAAGCTTTGATTATTTCTGTTCCTAGTTTTGCTTACTATATTATCTCCTTTAAGGTAAGTATCGCTAGAAGTTTTTTCTAAATTCAACTCAATTTCTGAAAAATCAAAATTATTATCTAAATTATGTTTCGTGTTAGAAAAAAAGTGTGATTTTGTGGAATGATCTAATTTTTTTAAACTTAAATCAGATATATGTTTTGTATTTTTTTCAACTTGCCTGTATTCATTTTGAATTGAAAAATCATCATTGAAGTAAATTCTTGGAGTAAAAGTTGTGTCTTTATTTTCAGAAATAACTTTGTAATATGGTATATTGATTGATCCTCCACTCGTTGAGGAAGACAATAAGGTAGGCGGCAAGAAACCAGATTGTCTTTTGACTGTTGGATCTGGATGAAAAAATTTTGGAAAATAAAAAATTGGAATGTCATATAATTGTAACCAAGAGTCTTTATAATTTATTGTTTTTTTATTTTTATCATGCTTTATTTCTTTGGATTTAAGTGTCCAAGGAGGACACTCATCTCTTATTTTACAAGCAGTAAAAATACCATTCTTTATAATAGATATATTATTTTCTGATATTAATGAGCTTCCCTTAAGTCTTGCATTTTCCCCTAGTTCGCCATCAGCGAAATAAACTTGTATATCTTTAGCGGCTAATTTTTCATTTCCTAAATCTACAAAAGCATTTTTTGATTTGTAGACATTACCATCCTTATCAACATATTCCATTTTATTAGTTCTAATTATTTTATCCTTTATTGAATAACTGAATCCACTTAGTTTAATTTCATTGTTAAATTTGTCCTTGATAGTTGTAGGTTCATCAGATTGAATTTTTAATTTAGACCTAAAAAAAATAATATTTTCAGTGTATATCTTATGTGAGTTATCTACTGTTATTATTGTGTTAGTTTTTGAGGTAATTTTTTCTACGAGCTTATTATAAATTATATTATCACTGTTTATTTCGTAATTTCGATTATTATCTAAAATCTTAACATTTTTATTTAATATTAAAATTTTTGAATTTTTTTCATATTCTGAATTGTTGGCATATATTTCTAATCCATCAGAGGTCGTAACTTTAACTCCATCTTTAGCAATTATATTATTATTATTATCTATTTCTATTGATTTGCTTTCAAATACAAAGTCTTCAAAAGCTGATGTATCAACTATGAATAACCATAAAAAAAAAATTGGAAGTAAAAACTTTAATTTATTTTTCATTAATTCTCACTACCCCTATTAATGAAACTATACTTAAAATTATGATCGGTGTCCATATTGAGACCAATAGGGGTATTTTTTCATTTTTACCTAAAGTCCCAAAGAAAAAATTAATATAATAGATAATAACCGACAATAATATTCCTAAAATAATAAAAAAAAGTTTAGGTTTTTGAAAATTTAAATTTAACATTAAAATTGCAGATAACGCAGTGATTATTGTTATTAAGAAAGGATATGCAATAATCCTTTGTATATGGTAATCAATATCAGTTGTAGAGTAATTAATTGATATGTAATTCTCCTTTAATTCAATCAGATTCCAGACTGTAAGAGTGGAAAGATTGGAAAAAAGATTATTTATTTCCTCATAATTAAAATTAGATAGAAAACTCATTGTATCTGTATTTCGTATATAATTATTTCCATCAATAATTTTGACATTAAACAGAGTCCAGTTGTTTTCTTTAATATCAACATTTTCAGCTTTAATATTATTTTGAAACTCAAAGTCTTTGTTAAGTTGAATTATATCTACATCGCTTAAGGTGTTGATAGTAAATTTTTTAGCATTAATAAAATTGATTTTATCGTTGACCTCATCTTTGATCCATAATCCATTCTCGGTTATAGTTGCTAAATATTTATTATCTTTTGTAAAATTTTTTTTGATATCCAAATATTCAAACTTCATTATTGCTGATAAATTGTAAAATATGATTACAATAAAAAGACCAATCATAAATGAAATTGATGTAATCAATTTCAAAATTTTTAAATTATCTAATCCACTATTTTTGAAAGTATTTAGCTCACCACTATCAAGTAATTTCAAAAATAAAAATTGTGATGATAACAAAAAGATAAAAGGAAAAATTTCATATATTAATGAAGGTACATTAAGTAACACTAAATAAATTGGATAGAAATATTTGACATCGAAATCTGTAAAGAAATTTAATTCCTCTAGCAAACCCATAATTAATCCTAATATCAAAAAAATAAAAGTAATTTTACAAATTATCATTGTAAACTCTTTGATTAAATATTTCTGATAAATCTTTAAAACCATCTTTATTAAAATTCTTTGTTTTTATTTAAAAAAAATAAATATGAAATTAATAATAAAATAAATGGTAAGCATAAAGTAGCAATACCAATTTGAAAATTAATACTAACTGTATTAATAGAAACTTGTGAAAAAATAATAATAATTATCCCACATAAGAATACTTTTATTTTAAAATTTTTGAAACTATCGTTATTACTTGATTTGAGAGTGACCAATGATGCAATTATACATAATATAGGAATATATAATGGCAAAATAGTTCTTTTATAAATTTCTTGAATTAAATTTTTAAGAAATGATTTTTCACAATTAAGTTTATCTACCAAAGTTTTTTTGCTCATATTTGAATTTAAATTTTTTAAACATTTCACAATTGTACTGCTTTTAGTTTCTTGAATTTTAGGAGTGATAGTTGTTTTAGTTTTATACTTACTTAAATTAAAATTGGACTCTTCAAAATTGAAAGAAGTTAAATTCTTACCCTTGCCATAATTTATTATTATTCCATCATTAAGACTAAGATATTTTTCTTGATCATTTCCAATAATTTTCCCAGACTTAGAAATTATCAACTGTGAAACTCCTGTAACATTTGAGTCTTTTATTAATATTTTTTTCATTGAGTCATTATTTTTTTCATCTAAGAAAATTGTTAGATTTTCAACGGTATCAATAAATTTTTTTGGTTTTATTAATGAGGGAAAAAAATCAAGATTTGAATCTCTTATAAAAGACCTAGCTTTATTTTGCGTAAAAGGAACAACAAAGTAAGACAGTACTAAAGAAAAAAAAGCAAAAAGAACTGACAGATAGATCAATTTATTTAGAAATTCAGCCTTTGTTATTCCATTTATCCAAAAAATAATTAATTGATTTTTATCCTCATACGTTCCCAAAATATAATAAATTGATAAGAAAAAAGATAATAATAAAAGTTTACTGTATATTTTCGGGATATTTAATACAGCATAAGAAAAATAAGTAGCTATGCTATGCCCATCTTCTGAAATAATATCAATAAAATTTACTGCCTGAATGATCCATACTATTAAAGTGAGTGTCAATGAACATACTAGAAAAAATATAGCAACTTCAGTAAAGAGATTATTAAAGATTGTTTTTTTCATTGAATTTAAAAGTTTTAACACTTATATAACATTATCACGCATAGATTGTGTAAAAAATTGTGATAATTTAGGAAAAATGTAAAAATAAGTTAATTCTTATAAAATTTTAAAATATGTCGTTAAAGATTAATTATAAAAACACAAGTTTAAAAAAAATCTCGAAAAACATTGTTTTATTTGTGGATGAAAAATTCAGCTTAGGTCATTTAAAGAGGTACATATCAACGTTAGAATTTTCTTATGTAAGTGATTTATTAAAAACGAGCGATTTGAAAAAAAATATAATTGTTTTTGAATTAAGCTCAAAAAAAAAAATTATTTTGGTTTCAGTAAAAAAAGACTTTACTACTTCAAATTTAGAGAATTTAGGAGCTGAATTTTATGAAAGAATAAATTACGGAAAAAAAACTGAATATTTTGTTATTACAGATAGTTTTATTGTTAAAAAAAAAAATTTAATTGGTCATTTTTTTCATGGACTTAAACTAAAATCATACAAATTTAACAAATATAAAACAAAAAAAGATTTAAGAAATATTATCATTAATGTAGTTGGAGATAAAAACAAACTACTTTTTACTCACAAATTAAAATTTAAAGCTTTAGAGGAAGGTACTTTTTTTGCAAGAGATTTAGTTTCAGAACCTGGAAACATTTTGCATCCAGATGAGTATGCAAAAAGATTAAAATCTCTTAAGAAGAATAGTTTAAAAGTGAAAATATATGATGAAAAAAAATTAAAAAAATTAGGCATGAATGCTTTACTTGGAGTGGGACAGGGGAGCGTTAGAGGTTCATATCTTGTGACTATTGAATGGAAAGGCGCAAAAAATAATTCTAAGCCATTGGCATTTATCGGAAAAGGAGTGTGTTTTGACACTGGCGGTTATTCTTTAAAACCAGCAAAATTCATGGAAGACATGACATACGATATGGCAGGCTCTGCTGCAGTAGTAGGCTTAATGAAAAGCTTGGCCTTAAGAAAAGCAAAAATTAATGCGGTAGGTGTTGTTGGGCTTGTAGAAAATATGGTGAGTGGAAATGCCCAAAGACCTGGAGACATTGTAAAATCTTTTAGTGGTAAAACCATAGAAATACTTAACACTGACGCAGAGGGTAGATTAGTTTTAGCCGATGCAATAACTTTTACAGAGAAAAAATTTAAGCCTAAATTTATGATTGATTTAGCAACTTTAACTGGTGCGATTATAGTTTCTCTTGGTTCTGAGTATGCAGGACTTTTCTCTAATGATGACAAATTATCAAATGAGTTAGTTAAAGCAGGCGATAAAGTTCAAGAAAAACTTTGGAGAATGCCCTTAAATAAAAACTTTGATAAATTGATCAATTCTAAAAATGCAGATATGCAAAATATAAATTATGTTGGTGGTGCTGGTTCTACAACTGCCGCGCAGTTTTTACAAAGATTTATTTTGAATAAAACACCATGGGCTCATTTGGATATTGCTGGAATGGCATTTTCAAAATATGGAGGTGCCTTAAATTCAGGTGGAGCAACTGGTTACGGTGTGAGGTTGTTAAATCAATTAATTGAAGATTATTATGAATAATTTGCAACAAACTCTCTCTATAATAAAACCTGATGCTGTAGAAAGAAACCTAGATAAAGAAATTAAAGAGATTTTTAGAAAGAAAGGTTTTTTTATAAAAAAGGAAAAAAAAATTCAAATGGAAAAATCTGAAGCTGAAAAGTTTTATAAAGTGCATGAAACTAAGCCATTTTATAATGATTTATGTAATTATTTATCGTCAGGACCAATTGTTGTTATGGTGCTTGAAAAAAAAAATGCAGTTTTAGAAAATAGAGAACTAATGGGTTCGACTAACCCAAAAGATGCTGCAGAGGGCACAATAAGAAAAAAATACGGAATTTCTATTGATAAAAACTCTATTCATGGATCTGATAGTCTAGAAAACGCTGTAATTGAGATCGATTTTTTTTTTAAAGATTAAAAATTTTTAAAATTGCTTTGGGGTAAAGCTTATGCTCTTCAACTAAAACTTTTTTTGCAATTTTTTTTTGTGTATCATTTTTTTTAATAATTACTTTTTTTTGAATGATTATTTTTCCAGAATCTAACTTTGAGGATACAAAATGTACTGTGCAACCAGTGAATTTTTCTTTATTTTTCAAGACCCTTTTATGTGTATCAAGACCTTTATATTTTGGAAGAAGTGATGGGTGAATATTCAATATTTTCCCTTTAAAATTTTTTATAAAGTTTTTGGATAAAATTTTCATAAAACCAGCAAGACAAATAAAATTAATCTCTTTATCTTTTAAGGTTTTGAGTAATTTTTTTTCATCTGAATTTTTTTTCAGATTAAAAATTTTCTTTTCTATACTAAAAATTTTTGCAAATTTAAGACCTTTAGATTTTGGATTATTAGAAATTATTAAATTAATCGAAATTGGTGATATTTTTTTTTTTGAAAATCGTATAAGACTATTTAAATTACTTCCAGTTCCTGAAATAAAAACAGCAGTTTTAATTTTTTTATCTCCAGTTAATAGTGCCATTTAATTTGACTTTACGATTTCCTTTAAATACTCGACCTATAACATAAGGCTTGTATTTCTTTGAAAAAAATTTTCTAACTTTATTTAAATTTTTTGGATTAATTATTAAACAGAAGCCGACTCCACAATTAAATGTTTTGAGCATTTCTTTGTTTGATATATTATATTTTTTTATCCATTTAAAGATTTGAGGGATAATTATTTTTTTTAAATCAATCTCAACGTTACAATTATCTGGAATAATTCTTTTTATATTATCAGCTAAACCTCCTCCCGTTATATTTGCACATCCATTAATTAATCCTTTATTATTAAGTTCAAGAATTTCATTAACATAAATTTTTGTTGGTTCTAATAATTCCTTTCTTAATTTTTTGTTTCTTCTCAAATTAATTTTATTTTTTTTTAATATATACCTTACAAGTGAATACCCATTGGAGTGAAGCCCACTGGAGGGTATTCCTAATACTAGGTCATTTTTCTTGATTTTATTTTTTTTTAAAATTTTATTCTCATCCACTATCCCAACCGCAAAACCAGCAATATCAAATTTATTTTTTTCGTAGGTGCCTGGCATTTCAGCAGTTTCACCCCCTGCCAATTCACAATTAGAAATTTTACAACCTTTATAGATACCTTTTATAATTGATCTTAATTTTGAAGCTTTGATTTTATTAATAGATATATAATCTAAAAATATCAAAGGTGTTGCGCCTTGCACAATAAGATCATTCACACTCATTGCAACTAGGTCTATACCTATGGTGTCAAATTTGTTGAGAAGATTGGCTATTTCCAATTTAGTTCCCACACCATCTGTGCAAGCAACTATTTTTGGTTTTTTGAAATTTTTAGGAATATTTGTTATCGATCCAAATCCACCAATATTAGAGAACTTTTTTTTGCCTTTATCTTTTGTATTTAATCTTGATATGAATTTTACAAAATTATCTGCAGCGGCAATGTTTACTCCACTTTTTTTATACGTTAGATTTTTTTTGTTCATTAATTTTTATAAATATGAAAAGTAAAATATTATTAATTAAGTCAATTATATATCCAATTATATTAGTATTGGCCTTATTTAAGATTTTTTTTTCCACAACTTTTTCTCATGCAGAAAGTTTTGAAATAAAAAATATTCAAATATCAAAGCAATTTAACATGAATTTTCAAAAAATAAATGTATTAGATGAGGGCTTTAAAATTGCTTATCATAATCTAATTTTGAATATTGCAAAATCAAATGATCAAAATAAATTAAAAGATCTATCTCTCTCCAATATAAAAACAATGATTGATAATTTTTCAATTAAAGAAGAAAAGTTTGTTGATAATATCTATTATGTTAATTTAGATGTTTCATTTAATAAAAAAAAAATATTTTCTTTTTTAGAAAAAAAAAACATATTTCCCTCACAATCTATAAAAAAAAAAATTTTATTTATTCCAGTAATTATTGAGGAAGAAAAAAATGATATTGTTCTATTCTCAGAAAATATTTTTTATAAAAAATGGTCAGAAAATCCTAGTGATCAAAATCAATTGATCTATGTTTTGCCAGCAGATGATTTAGACGACATAAAAATAATAAAATCAAAATATGAATTTTTAGAAGACTATGATTTTAAAGAAATCATTAATAAATATATTTTAGAGAATTATATAATTGCTTTAATCTATAAAGATAAAAGTAATTTGAGAGTCTTATCAAAAATCAAACTATCTAAAAATATAGTTTTAGATAATAAAGTATTTAAAAACTTTAGGGATGAGAATGTTGGAGATACTATTAAGAATTTGAAAGTAGTTTATGAAGATTATTGGAAAAAAGAAAATCAGATTAACACTTCTATTAAATTACCTTTAGTAATCTCAATAGATATTTTAGATGATAAAAAAATTGAAGATTTTGAGAAAATAGTTGGAGAATTTGATTTAGTTTCCTCATTTCAAGTTTCAAAATTAGACAATATTAATATTTATTACAAAGTGATTTTTAATGGTACACCCCAGGCATTTATTCTTGAAATGCAAAGGTTAGGCTATAGTTTAGACGTTAGAAATAAAACTTGGATTTTAAAATGAACAACCTTAATCAACTAATATTAAGTTTTGATTATGAGCAAAATTTTAGAAATTTAGATTTTTATGTTTCTAGAAGTAATGCTCATATTTATAATCTAATAAATAATTGGTCAATACGAAATGAAAAATTTTTAAATATCATTGGAGAAAAATTTTGTGGTAAATCTCATTTAATAAATATTTTTTTAGAAAAAAATAAAGGTCTAAAGATAATGTCAGATGAGTTAAGTAATAATTTTTTGAAAGATATTAAATCATATCAAAATGTTATTTTAGAAGATTTAACCACTAACGTAAATGAGAAGTTGTTTTATAGTTTAATTAATATTATAGAGGCTGAAAATAAAAACTTAATAGTTACCTCTGAGGTTTCTATTGTTAATTTGAATTTTAAACTTTCTGATTTAAAATCTAGATCAAGAAATTTCACTCTCACAAGTATTGAAAATCCAGATGACGATTTAATGTTTGCTTTAATTCTGAAAAATTTATCAGATAGGCAAATATCTATTGATAAAAAATTAATTGATTACATAATAAAACGAATACATAGATCTTATAGTAATATATCGGATTTCATATATAAAATTGACCAATTGAGTTTAAAAAAAAAAAAATCTATTGATTTTAAAATTATTAAAGAGGCACTTGGAGATTAATTGAATAGGTATAGAAGTCATAGTTGTAATGAATTAAGGAAAAAAGATGTTGGTAATGACGTTTTATTATCAGGTTGGATTAACAAAAAACGTGATCACGGGAATTTACTTTTTATTGATTTAAGAGATAATTACGGCATTACCCAATGCATAATTGACAAAAAAAATGCTCAATTTAACGATCTAGAAAAAGTACAATTAGAAACTGTAATAAAGATAAATGGTGAAGTTATTAATAGATCAACAGAAACAATTAATAAAGAGATTGACACTGGTGAAATTGAAGTTTCTATTAAAAGCTATGAAATTCTGGGCACATGTAAAGAGTTACCATTGCCGGTTTTTAGTGACCAAGAATATTCAGAGGAAATACGATTAAAGTATCGTTTTTTAGATTTAAGAAGAAAAAAAATTCATGAAAATATTTTATTAAGATCAAAAGTGATTTCATTCATAAGAAATGAAATGAGCAAAATGGATTTCTTAGAATTTCAGACACCTATTTTAACCTCATCTAGTCCAGAAGGAGCAAGAGATTTTCTTGTACCGAGTAGATTAAATCCTGGAAAGTTTTACGCTCTTCCTCAAGCACCACAACAATTTAAACAATTAATAATGGTGTCTGGTTTCGATAAATATTTTCAAATTGCCCCATGTTTTAGAGATGAGGATGCCCGCGCGGATCGTAGCCCTGGGGAATTTTATCAATTAGATTTAGAAATGTCGTTTGTCGAACAAGAGGAAGTTTTTAATGTAGTTGAGAGATTATTGCTAAATACTTTTAAAAAATTCTCTAACAAAAAAATAATCGCAGATAAGTTTCCTAAAATTTCATATTCTGATGCACTATTGAAGTATGGGACTGATAAACCTGATTTAAGAAATCCATTAATTATAAATGATATTACTGAAATTTTTAATAGAGACGATGTGTCTTTTGATATTTTTAAAAAACTTGTAAGGTCTGGTTCAAAAGTAAGATGCATTGTCACTAAAAATACGCAAGATAAACCTCGAAGCTTTTTTGATAGTATTGATAAATGGGCAAAAGAACAAGGTGCTTCAGGATTAGCTTATTTTACTTTTGAAAAAGGAATTTCAGCAAAAGGACCAGTCGGAAAATTTTTCTCTAAAGAAGCTTTAGAGGAGATAATGAAAAAAACTAATGCCAAAATAGGTGACAGTATTTTTTTAGCATGTAATAGTAAAAGTGAATTAGAAAAAATTACCTCTTTAGCTAGAGATAAGATTGCTCAAGATTTAAATTTGATTGATAATAATACTTTTGCTTTCTGCTGGATAATTGATTACCCAATGTATGAAAAAGATGAAATAAGTAAAAAAATAAAATTTAGTCACAATCCATTTTCTATGCCGCAGGGAAATTTAAATGAAATAAATTTTGAAAAACCATTGGATATTCTCGCGTATCAATACGATATTGTTTGCAATGGTATAGAGCTTTCATCTGGAGCTATAAGAAATCATATTCCAGAGTTAATGTATAAACTTTTTTCAATCGCTGGTTATAATAAGGATGAAGTAAACAAAAAATTTAGTGGTATGATTAATGCACTGAGTTATGGAGCCCCACCACACGGAGGAATAGCCCCTGGAATTGATAGAATAGTTATGCTTTTGGCGGATGAAAAAAATATAAGAGAAGTAACAATGTTTCCCATGAATCAGAACGCACAAGATTTGATGATGAATGCTCCATCTGAAATAAGTGAGAATCAGTTAAAAGAACTAAATATATACTTAAAAGTTAAAAAGTAATTTATTTTTTTCCTTTAAGACTAATTTTAATATCTGAAAGATCCACTAAATTTTTTTTATAATTATTTCTTACAAAACCTTTACTTGTTATATCTTTCACGATTTTCAATAATTGATTTTGGCCATCTGTATTTTGGTCATCAAAAGTGGAATTTTCAGAAGAACCAATCGAGGGAGTGTGGGCAAGATCCTCTCTGTTTTGATAAGAAATTGCTAATTCCCTGAAGATATAATCTAAAATAGAAGATGCAGTTAGAATTCTATCATTTCCATGAACTTTTCCCGAAGGTTCAAATTTAGTGCCTACAAAAGCACTAATAAATTCATCTAGAGGAACTCCATATTGCAAACCCAAAGATACTGCAATTGCAAAATTATTCATTAAAGCTTTAACCAATTCTCCTTCTTTACTTGTATCAATAAAAATTTCTCCAATTTTACCGTCTTCATATTCACCAGTATGTAAATAAACTTTGTGATCTCCGATTGTTGCTTTTTGTATGTAACCTTTTCGTCTATCTGGCATACTAAATCTTTTACTACTATTTTCTATATTTGGTTTTTTTGATTTAATTATATTTTCTAAATTATTTGTTTCATTTTTTTGATTATTTTGTGAAATATTAATTTTATTGTTTATTGTATTGTTTTTAGAATCTAGATTTTTTGTTTTTCTATTATCAAGCTTAACATCTAAAACCTCAAACTTTCCATCATCTCTTTTTTCAAGATTTTTTAGCTCTGTCTCATTTATGTCATCTAAATAATGGTTTACTTTAAAAGTGCATGTATAATAAGTTTCAACTAAATATTTTGCCATTTGACCTCAATTTAAAAAATTTATTTTGAATAATGATTCAAATGACTTATATACAAAATCAAATTTTAGTCTAATTTAATTTATACAATTATGGATTGAAACGTTGTTAATTTTATATGTTGACTTTTTTTAAAAAAATTTTTACTTGGTGGAATCGGGACACGTTTGGAACAAGAGTCCAAACAATTTTTTTTGGAAAATTAGTGGGTAAAGACAATTTTGGAAACAAATATTACGAAAGTAAAAAAGGTAAAAGATGGGTCATATATTCAGAGGAGATTGACGCATCAAAAATTCCTGTCGAATGGTATTCATGGATACATTACACTCCTAATAGTTTACAAAACAATCAAGAGCCCAATAAACATGCTTGGCAAAAGCCCCACCAACATAATTTAACGGGCACAAAGAAAGCATATCACCCAAATAAAAATAATAATGAGACTATTAAAAAATACAAAACTTGGAAAAATTAATCTTTTTATTAATTTTTTATTTGTTTTTGTTTGTTTAACTTTTAATGCAATCTCGTCAGATAAAAATGAAAATATAAAAAGACATACCGAAATTAAGATATTAGATAAAATTAGTTCAAAGAATATTTCTTTAAAACTCACTAATGGTGAAAATTTTGAATATTCAGATTTAATTATTAAAAGCATTAAATGTAAGCATTCAGAATTTGATGATGATCCTGAAATTATTGCTTATGTTCAAGTAAGGGATTTGAGTAATAAAAAAAATGATGAAGTATATGTTTTCAATGGATGGATGTTTTCATCTAGCCCATCTATTAATCCATTTGATCATCCTGTTTATGACATATGGTTAACTGGCTGTAATTAAACAATTTTTTCGTTATCAAGCCAACTAACATTAAAATCTGACTTTAAAAATTTACTATGACTCAATAATTTTTTATGGAGTGGTATTGTTGTTTTAATGCCCTCAATAACAAATTCATCCAGAGATCTATTCATTCTTTGAATAGCTTCAATTCTATTTCTACCATGACAAATAACTTTACAAATCATACTGTCGTAATATGGAGTAACTTTAAGTCCTTGAAATATTGCTCCATCTACCCTAGTTCTAAATCCAGAAGGTTGATGACACATACCTATAGTGCCAGGTGAGGGTTGAAAGTTTTGACTGGGGTCTTCTGCATTAATTCTGCATTCAATAGCATGACCCCGAGGGTTTATATCATCTTGTTTAAGAGCAGTTTCTCCTGAAAATGCGATCCATATTTGTTCTTTAATAATATCGATACCAGTAACCATTTCAGTGACAGGATGTTCAACTTGAACCCTTGTATTCATCTCTAAAAAATAAAATTTTCCATCCTCATAAATAAATTCAACCGTGCCTGCACCTTCATATCCTATTTTTCTAACCATATTTACAGTTTTATCAAAAAGATCTTTTCTTGTTTCATTATTTAAAACTGGACTTGGTGTTTCCTCAATTAATTTTTGATGTCTTCTTTGAACAGAACAATCTCTTTCGTGTAAATGCACTGTCCTATTTTTTCCAGATAAAATTTGTACTTCAATATGCCTGGGATTTTGAAAAAATTTTTCTATATAAACTTTGTCGTTACCAAAATATTTTTTTGCCTCAGATTTTGCTGTTAAAAAAAGAGTTTCGAATTCTTCTTCCTTATTTACAATCTTCATACCTCTTCCTCCACCCCCACCAGCCGCTTTAATTAAGACTGGAAATCCCATTTTTTTACACAAACTTTTTGCTTCAGTGATATCATTAATTCCTCCCTCTGAGCCCTCTATTACTGGTAAACCATTTTCTTTTGCTATTTTTTTTGCTTGAATTTTATCTCCCATCATTTCTATATGCTTTGATGATGCTCCGATAAATTTAATTTTATTTTCCTCTAAAATTTTTGCGAAATTTGCATTTTCAGATAAAAATCCATAGCCAGGGTGCACTGCTTCTGCATTTGTTAAATCAACAGCTGATATTAAAGCTGGAATATTTAAGTAGCTATTAGCTGGTTGATGAGATCCTATACAAACACTCTCATCAGCTAGTTTTACATGCATACTCTCTCTATCAACATCTGAGTGGACTGCAACTGTGGAAATTCCCCATTCTTTACAAGCCCTAATTATTCTGACTGCTATTTCACCGCGGTTTGCGATTAAAATTTTTTTAAACATTATTCTAAAATTATTAATGTTTGTCCAAATTCTACAGGTTGACCATCTTGAATACATACCTCTTTAACTTTTCCATCAGCAGATGAAGGTACATGATTCATCGTTTTCATTGCTTCAACAATCATAACGGTATCGCCCTTTTTTATTTTCTTTCCAACCTCAACAAATTTTTTTGCTCCTGGTTCAGGAGCATGATATGCGGTACCAATTATTGGAGATGTAATTTCTATGCCGTTTTTTTTTGGATTTCATTTGAATTATTTTCCAAAATTTTATTAGGATTAATATTTGGAGTTGGTGATTGATTATTTATTGAAAAACTATTTTTTGAAACTTTTATTTTTGTATCTTTTTCGGTGTATTCCAATTCTGTAAGATTAAACTCGTTAAGATAATCGCTTAATTCTTTGATAATTTTTTTATCGATTTTCATTACTTAAAAGCTTTTGCATTGAAATTATGGCTAAAATATAACCATCTCCGCCCAAACCAAAAATTCCCCCAGTAACTATATCGCTAATAAGAGATTTATGTCTAAATTCCTCTCTTTTATAAATATTTGATATATGTAGTTCTATTATTGGTTTTTTAAATACACTTAAAGCATCTCTAATTGCAACTGAAGTATGAGTGAAAGCAGCAGCATTAATAATCATACCATCAAAATTTTTTATAGAATCTTGGATTAAATTTACTATTTCTCCTTCAATATTAGACTGAGTAAATTCAATATTAATTCCCAATTCTTTTGATTTGTTTATACAATTTTGTTTTAATTCATTAAAAGTGATTGATCCATATTCAGATTGTTCTCTTTCTCCTAATAGATTAATATTTGGTCCATTAATAATAATAATTTTATTATTCATTTGACACTTATATACGATGAAAAAAATAAAAAAAATAAAAATTAAAATAAATGGAAAAGAGAGGCAAATAGCTGAAAATTCTAAAATTGACAAGCTAATAAATGAATTAAAAATACCAATTAAAAAAGTCGCTATAGAATTAAATCAAACAATTTTGAATAAGAGAGAATTAAATAAAATAAAACTCAAAAAAAATGATAAAATTGAAATTGTTCACTTTATTGGTGGAGGTTAAATTTAATATAATGAAAGATGATTTTATAATAGCAAAAAAAAGATTTAATTCTAGATTAATTGTTGGCACTGGTAAATATAAAAGCATGAAAGAATGTGCTAAAGCCGTTAAGTTATCAGGAGCTGACATAGTAACTGTTGCTGTTAGAAGGGTAAATATTTTAAATAAGAAAAAACCATTGCTTATGGATTATATAAATCCAAAAAAAATTACATATTTACCTAACACTGCAGGATGTTTTAACTCTGAAGAAGCACTTAGAACATTAAGACTTGCTAGAGAGATAGGTGGATGGAAATTAGTTAAGCTAGAAGTGCTAGGTGATAAAAAAAATTTATTTCCGGAAATGATCGAAACATTAAAGTCTACTGAAATATTAGCGAAAGAGGGTTTTAGAGTAATGGTTTATTGTAATGATGATCCATTGATGGCAAAACGATTGGAAAATGTAGGCGCTTCAGCTATTATGCCTTTGGCAGCACCTATTGGATCAGGTTTAGGTATTTTAAACTCAATAAATATTAAGATTATAAGGGAACAAACTAAATTGCCTTTAATTATAGATGCAGGCTTGGGTCAAGCATCAGATGCTACAATAGCAATGGAATTAGGATGTGATGGAGTTTTAGTGAACACTGCAATAGCCAAAGCAAATAAACCTTTTGATATGGCATTAGCGTTTAAAAATGCTGTGTTAGCAGGAAGGCAGTCTTATCTCTCAGGTAGAATTAAAAAAAATTTAATGGGAAAACCTTCCTCACCAATAAAAGGTGTTATTTAGCCTTTTTAAAAAATTTTTTCCTCTTAAATTTTTTTTTAAATTTTTTCTTTTCTTTAAATTCTATTATATTTGCATCTTTTTTTTGTTGTTCTAGGTTTTTTAATTTTTCATAATGCTCAACTAGCTCTAAAGTTTTTTTTGATTTATTTTTAAAATCGATTATATACTCGGGTATTATTAATTTGTTGTCACTGATAATGTCTATTTTGATTTTATTTTTTTTTTCAAAATAAGTTAAATCTTCGATAAAATTTTCTTTTAAAAAATTAGAAATTTTTTCACAAACTTTTAATTCTACAAATTTAGCTTTACTTAGCACTGATTTGATTTCAACAATTTTTAAAATTTTTTGAGCAAAAGATTCATCCGTTAATGAGATTTTCCACTTGATTGCACTTTCTCTTAGCCTTTGTCTTGACATTTCTAATAATCCAAAATTACTAATTCTACCAATCTGAATTCTGGCTCTATCTAGCCTACACCTTTCTTTTAGTCTCCTTTCTACCAATTTTCTATTCCCATAATTGAGCATATCTATGAAATCAATAATAATTAAACCAGATAAATCTCTTATTTTAATTTGTCTAGCTATCTCCTCAGCTGCCTCAAGATTTGTATCTAGAGCAGTACTCTCAA
>MDTG01383361.1_pt1 | contig 28009 bp, 25 predicted proteins | sample 811421 | NCBI WGS metagenome assembly MDTG01 (sample SAMN05326645, study PRJNA326480) | marine metagenome | isolation source: seawater | place: Pacific Ocean: South East | collected 2011
AGTTGTTTGCAAGAGGTTCGTAGGAGAACCCATGAGAAGCTTTCCTGTATTGGAGGGCTTTTTTGCTTTTATAAATTATTACATGAGGCTAACTTGATGGCGCTTGCTGTTCGAATTCGAACAGTTTAAGTTGGAAATAAGCGGCAGAAGCGATAATATGATCAAACAAATCACCTGAGATGTTTTCGTGATTTTTCCATTGTTTGTCTTTAGTAAACGCATACACTTCTAAGGGAATTCCGTTTGGTGTTGGTGGTAGTTGCCTACACATAACCGTTAGATTTTGGTTGATATCTGGATGTTGCTCCAAAAAGGTTTGTATATATGAGCGGAACAATCCAAGATTGGTCAAGTTTCTTCCATTCAACGGAACAGAAGTGTCGGCTTTTAGTGCCTCATTATAGGCATGAATATCTTTTTTCTTTTCATCAACAACATTCCGAAAACGTTCAACTTGCGCTATGATGCTTAGCTCATTTTCATTTAAAAAGCGGACAGAAGATGCGCGAATATAAACAGGTCGTTTCACTCTACGCCCTTCAGATTCGCTCATGCCACGCCAGTTTTTGATGGAGCTTGACATGAGTTTATAGGTTGGTACTGTTGTAATGGTTTTATCAAAATTTTGAATTTTGATGGTTGATAAATTTATTTCTATCACATCCCCATCTGCTCCATAAGACTCCATGGTTATCCAGTCGCCTATACGGACCAAATCATTTGCGCTGATTTGAATACTGGCAACAAAGCCCAAAATGGTATCCTTGAACACCAATAGGGTAACTGCTGAAATAGCTCCTAAGCCTGTAAAGAAATATAGGAGCTCTTTCCCCGAAAGTATGGAAAACGAAAGCAATATCCCGATGCCCCATAAAAAAATCATGACCACCTGTACATAACTGTCAATGGGTTTGTCTTTAAATTGTTTTTGTTTTTGTAGCTGTTGCCTAAAAGCTCTTAAAAGACTTCTTATTATAAGTATGGCAATCAATACCCCATAAACGTCAACTATGGCTTTAATCCACGAATCAACCATGTCGTTACCGTTGCTCCAAAACGGAATAGCAGCATGGAGGAAGAAGTAAGGTACAAAGCGGGAAACGTTTTTAGGAAGCTTGTGTTCGATTAGCGCATCGTCGATAGTAGTTTTTGTAGCGCCTGAAATCCGATGAGAAACATTAACAAGTATGAAACGCGCAATAACACGTAATACCCAAGAAATGATTAAAATTACAAAGGTAATGGCAGTAAAATCGGCCCACCAGGCCCATGTCTCGGACCAATTGTTATTTATAAGAAAGTCGTAGAGTGGATGCATATCGCTAAATTATAGATAAATTAGTAAACAAATGTTACATTTAGATACTCAAAAAAAAACCCGCACTTCTAAAAGTGCGGGTGTCAAAACAATAACCAATAAAAAATGTTACGACATTATATAATAATTGTGCACGAACCGTGCCAAACTTACCTACTGCCCCTTTTTTTGTGTTTTATTTATATCGCATCAAAGCGCTAAACGATTGCCCAGACATCTGATGCTTTTGAAATTAAGTTAAAACAAATTGAATATATATGTGTTAAAACAAAAAAGCATACTTAAATTGGTGCAAACACCACGAGTACCACTATAAACTTGACCATAAATTATTATAATATTTTTTTCACTTAAAAACACGTAACTAGTTGCTTATTAGCGATTGGTATGTCAAACAAGTCTTGTACCCTTTTTGAGCAAAATAATTTGGTGTGTCCGCAGCTCCACAAGCTAAAATAAAATCACCGCCCCATGCACCTAAGCTTTTGATGGTTCCAGAATAATCATCAAATAACCGTTTTTGAATGGGCGCAGCATTGATTAAACTGGCAATAATTGCTTCGTGTTCCGTCATTAAGTTTTGAAAATCTACTAATGTTGCGTCCGCTAAAAAGGAAAGCGTAAGGTCATTTATTATTTTCATTTTTTGTTGCGTGAGCAATCCGCTGTCAAAGGCGGCAACTGCCTGTTGGCTGTCTTGCTTTTGATTGAGGTACACAAAAAACAACTGGTCTTTGAACGTGGGATTAAAATCAACCGCTGTAACGTTTGGATGAAACGCATTTGTGTGTTCATACAATAGCGCACCGTCAGCCGTTGCACAGGCGATGTCATAGCCACTTCCACCAAATACCTCTTGTAGCAGTACATAAGGATTCACATCAGACCATTGGGCCAATAACGAAACCAACGTAGAAGAACTTCCCAGGCCCCAACTGCGATCAAACGCCAGTTTGCTTTCAAACAACAGCCCACCAGTAGCTGCTAAAATCGTTGGATTTGCTTCGTTGATAGATAGAAATAGTTGTTGTAAACGTTGTCCAATAGTATCGTTTTGTTTTTGTGGCGCAAAAGTTTTTTTGTCAAAGCTATTTTCATACCACAACTGCCCATTGACATCAATACTTCTCCACGTAATCATCTTAGATGAGGTTTTCGTAATGTCGAGTGATTGCCCTAATTTGGTGGGCAGTGCAAGTGCTTTGGCCCCACCTAAAACGGCATATTCGGCTGTCAACAATACTTTTCCTTTCGCGAAAAACTTCATGCGTTGCGGAGTTTTTCCAGCAAGTCAGTAACCGTATGGTGGGAAACGGTATTGTATTTAAAGTATGCTATTGCTGCTTTTTTTTCTAATTCCGTTGCTCGATGTTTATTTAGAATATTTAAGAGATGCATTTTCATATGCCCCTTTTGGATGCCCGTAGTAACCAAACTTTTTACCGCTGCAAAATTCTGTGCTAATCCCGCAACTGCAACTATCTGCATCAGTTCTTGCGCATTGGGTGTTCCCATGAGTTCGTGACACCAACGCACCAATGGGTGAAGCTTGGTCAATCCACCAACTGTACCTATTGCCAATGGTAATCTTAGTGAAAATTTAAAAATATTGTCTTTGATTTCCGCCTTAGAAAGACTGCGGTATTGTCCGCTGGCTGCTGCATGGGCATGTATGCCTGCGGCTACTGCCCTAAAGTCATTTCCACTGGCCATTACGACGGCGTCTATGCCATTCATAACCCCTTTGTTGTGAGTAACGGCTCGGAAGGGTTCTACTTCTGCAATTCTTACGGCTTGCACAAACTTCTCTGCAAAAAGTTTGCTGGCTTCAGCAGTTTGTAAAAGTTCACTTACTGGACAACTAACACTGGCTTCAACTAGGCAGTTGGGCACATAGTTTGACAAGATACTCATGACTACCTCAATTGCTTTTTCTTCCTCAGAAAAAACAGGGTATTTTGCGGCCAATGCTTTCAGCTGGGTGCCTAGTTGTTCTAAACAGGAATTGATGAAGTTTGCGCCCATTGCATCTTGGGTTTCGAAACGCACATCCAGTTGGTAATAATCTGCTATAGCATCGCTTTTGTCTACCAAGTTAAGTGCCCTGATGCCCCCACCTCTGCTACGCATATTGTGGGTGATTTTTTCTGTTGATGCTAAAAGAGCTGTCTTGTGCTGCTCAAAAAATTGATGAAGTTTTTGGGAGTCACCGTGATACACAAAATGGACCTGTCCAACCTTTTCGGTGCCTAGCACGGTTGCTGTAAATCCACCTTTGGTACTCCAAAATTTGGCGGCGTTGGATGCTGCCGCAACCACGGAGCTTTCTTCAATCGCCATGGGGATGGTTATAACGGTACCATTAATATTAAAATTGGGTGCTACACCCAGCGGCATATAAAAATTGGTTATTGCGTTTTCGATAAACTCATCGTGGAGGGTTTGCAATTCCTTGTTGCTGTGGTTGTAGTTTTGTAGCACTTCCAGTGCTTGAACTGGATTGTGAAACTGCTGACTTATCCAATCTTGTTTTTCAGCCTTGGTTTTTTTTGAAAACCCCGAAACGAATGCGCCTTGCCCTTTGCCTTTGATCATATTGCAAAGATACGACTGTTGAGGAAAGTTTAACTTCAAATAAAATCATATATTAGCTATATGTCAAATAAATTTTATGGATGCACAATTTGGCGGCTCCGCCCTTAATCAACGCACTATCTTTGGCCATCCAGTAGGTCTTTTTATATTATTCTTCACTGAAATGTGGGAGCGCTTTAGCTATTACGGCATGCGTGCCCTTTTGGTACTGTTTCTAACAGCTCCTTTTTCAGAAGGTGGATTTAATTGGACACGCGGTCATGCACTTGAACTGATGGCACTGTATACAGGACTTGTTTATGTTACTCCTATTATTGGGGGTTACTTAGCCGACAAATTGATGGGTTCACGATTGGCTGTGCTAGCTGGTGGACTGCTTATGACACTGGGGCATGGGTCATTAGCCTTTGAAACCCCTGTTTCATTTTACATTGGTTTGTTATTGTTAATTTTAGGTAATGGTTTTTTCAAACCTAATATCTCTTCTATTGTGGGCGATATGTACCTCCAAAAAGAAGCACTTAAGGATTCTGCCTACACTATTTTTTATATGGGTATAAACGCAGGGGCATTTCTTGGAATTTTGTTGTGCGGTTGGTACGGAATAAATGAGGGCTGGAGCTATGGCTTTGGATTAGCTGGTGTTTTTATGTTGTTTGGAACAATACAGTTTTATTCCGGGCAAAAGATTCTAGGAGATTTAGCAGCGAAACCATCAAAAAAACATGTTCATATTGATAATGACTCACCAAAAAAAATACCATTTACCCAATTGGATACGATTTTATTTGCCTCAGCATCTGTCGCTGGTATTTTGTTAATGTCTAATAATATTGCGGAGGTAGTATTTGGTGTTACGCTAATTTATGGAAATATATATCAGCTTTCTTTTTATGTTGCAGTAATAGGTTATTTAGTACTTATTATAAAGCGATTATTGAAGTACGAACGTATTGAGCGTGATCGTTTAATTGTCGTTTCTGTCCTAACATTTGCGTCCATATTTTTTTGGGTAGCTTTTGAACAGGCCAGTGGTACTATGACCATTTTTGCTCGTGACTACACAAATAGGGTTTTGGAGGCAGGATTTCAAGCCAATGCCTTTAGAATAGTCGATGGTTTGTTTTTGTTTGTTCCATTGATATTGCTTTCAGGATTGCTTTATTTGTTGGGAATGCGCGTGTTTAAAAGTACACCTATTACAATAATTGCTACATCGATAAGTTTTGCGGTTATATGGTATGTTTCAATATATAAAACTAAAATTGACATTTCTTCAGAAGTTCTTGAAATACCCGCGTCTTGGTTTAGTTCCCTTAACTCTTTTTTTATTATTGTTTTTGCTCCTATATTTTCTCTTATTTGGGCAAAACTTAGCAAGTTTGGTAAAAACCCCTCAGGTCCCATGAAATTTGCGCTTGGACTGTTTGTTTTGGGTTTGGGGTATGTAGCTCTTGCTTATGGTTCGTATGATATTTTACCGGGGGCAAAAACAGCATCAGTAAGTATTTTATGGTTGATACTAGCTTATTTGTTTCATACACTTGGCGAGCTTTGTCTTTCGCCTGTTGGCCTCTCCTACATCAGTAAACTTTCGCCAAAAAGACTCGTTGGGTTTATGTTTGGTATTTGGTTTTTTGCTTCTGCTATTGGTAATTTTATGAGTCATAAACTTGGTAGTTATATTGATGAAATCTCCACCGAGACTTCCATGAGTTCTTTTTTCATGATTTTTTTCGTTGCACCCACAGTTATGGCACTAATTTTGGTTATTCTAAATAAACCTTTAACACGTATGATGCATGGCATGCAATAAAATAATAACCCTTACCATTCTATTAATCCTTTCCTTTGACCTAAGCGCTCAAGTTAATTGGTACAACTTTGAGGAGGCTTTAGAAGCACAAAAAGTAGACCCAAAACCCATCATGGTGGATGCCTACACCGTTTGGTGCGGCCCTTGTAAGCTATTGGATAAAAACACCTTTCGAAATAAAGACGTTAGCGATTACCTAAACGCCAACTTTTACCCCGTGAAATTTAATGCCGAAGGCAATGAAGTGGTGCGTTTTCAAGGAAAAGCCTATGACAATCCAAGTTATGATCCCCAGCGTGCCAGGAGCCGTAATAGCGTGCACAGCCTCACGCGATACTTAGGCGTTTCAGGATATCCAACTCTCGTATTTTTTGACGACATGGGAAATTATCTTACACCAGTAGTTGGATACTTAAATCCAGCTCAAATAGAAATTTACTTAAAATTAGTACATCTTAAAGACTATGAGTCTATCAAGTCTCAGGATGACTTTACGGATTATATAAAAAATTTCAAGGGTCAGTTTAAGGGATAACTATCCGCTGTGGAAGTGCTGTGAATCCTAGTGTTTCTTGCCAAAGGCGGATCCGATGAGCGCAATGGGTGTATTTGAATTAGGCATACTACAAAGTACGCAATAGTTTATTTTTTAAGCAACCTACGGGTTTGGGCGTAGGCCTTTTTCCAATATGTATTATCGAGTGTTGAAATGATAACTCCTCGTGAAGAGGAGGCGTGAATGAATTGGGGAATCCCACGTTTTGTGGCTACCACAATACCAGCATGGGTAAGCTTGCGTTTTCTGGAGGTCCTAAAAAATATAAGATCCCCTTTTTTGGCTCGGTCAACAGAAATACGCTTGCCTCTTTTACGCAAGACATCAATTGTTCTAGGTATTTTAACGCCCTGTTGGCTGTAGGCATTGTGAATAAGTCCCGAGCAATCAATACCACTTTTAGTATTCCCACCCAAAGCATAAGGAGTGCCTAAATATCCTTTGGCGTAGTAAACAACCCCGTCTCTGGGTTTCATTTTACTGCCTTTCTTTAGGCTTCCACATGAAGCCACACTCAAGGCCAACAGAACGACAAGTAGCTTACGCATGTGTTCGTTGTGAAATTAGTCTGGCTGTTTGATCACTCGCCCCAGTTCCGCCCAGTTTTGTTTTAAGCACCTTGTAGGCCACACGCTGGACTGTTCGTGCGGGTCCATTCAAAATTTTGGATAGGTCTATAGACAACTGCTTTGCGTTGCAATTGCGCTGCAAGCGTTCTGGTACAGCCATCTGGTCTAAAATTAAGTTGACAAGTGAGATGTAAGGTAGCTTTACGACTTGTTTTCCAATGGCATAGCTCAAAGCACTGGTTTTGTAACATACGATTTGTGGTACCTCAAACAATGCCGTTTCTAAGGTTGCTGTTCCGCTGGTAACCAAAGCGGCGTGGGCATGCGACAATAGTTTGTAGGTGTCATTTTTGACAATGTGCAGGCCTAGGTTTTCAAAGAGTGCTTCGTCTAGGTGCAGTGCTGCTCCGATTACAAAACAATAATCAGGGAAGTCTTTGGCTGTATTTGACATAATGCGCACCATTTTGCTTACTTCTTGCGCTCTGCTTCCAGGGAGTAAAGCCACTATAGGTTTGTTTTTTGGGAGTTTGTATGTTGCCCTGAAGGCCTCGGCACTTCCAACGTCAAATTGTGCAATTTCGTCTAACAATGGATGCCCCACAAAATCAACAGCTAGTTGGTGTTTATCTTCAAAAAAGGTCTTTTCAAAAGGAAGGATTACATACAGATAGTCAATTACCTTTTTCATAAGCGTTACCCTGTTTTCTTTCCATGCCCAAACTTGTGGGCTGATGTAATAGTGGACAGGTATTTTTTGAGCCTTTGCCCATTTGGCAATGCGGAGGTTAAACCCAGGATAGTCGATAAGAATGATAGCGTTGGGTCGAAATGCCAAAATATCTTCTTCACAAAAGCGTATGTTTTTGAAAATGGTACGGATGTTTTTGGCGACTTCCCAAAAACCCATAAAAGCCAAGTCCCGGTAATGCTTGACAATAGTTGCCCCTTGGGCTTTCATACGATCGCCTCCCCAAGCACGAATGCTTGTATTAGCATTTTCTTGCTTAAGCGAATTTATTAAGTTGGCAGCATGTAAATCACCAGATGCTTCCCCGGCAATGATGTAGTACCTCATCCAAAAAGCTTTAGTCCAAAGGTAAACAATGCCCACAAGATGGAGCTAGCAAGAACTCCGAAGGCAAAGGTATCTTCATTTTTTCGAAGCGATCCAAAAAATAACAACAGATTTGGGAGTGCACAAAGTGTTGCGATACCCGCAAATTTATCTACTTCCGTAAGTTCAAAATCTATATTGAGCAATGCAACACCAAGCATAAATAAAGGCAAACCAAACCCCAGCAGCAGCCCCCAACGCAGTTTTTTTGTTAAAAATCCCATGTATTTAATTTCTGTATGCTGTGATGTGCTGTCATGTCAAAATGAACCGGTACAACGCTTACATAGCCGTTTTCGAGTGCCCACTCGTCGGTGTCTTCGCTCTTGTCTTCGTTGATAAACTTTCCTGTAAGCCAGTAATATTCTTTACCGGTTGGGTCTGCTCTTTTGTCAAATTCTTCAACCCAATATGCCATAGCTTGTCTGCATATGCGTATTCCTTTGATGTCCTTTTCTTTTAATTTAGGTAGGTTGACATTTAGCACCACGCCTTTTGGAATTCCGTTTGTAATGGCAGACAGGGCAATGCGTTTTACAAAGGCTTTTATTTCATCAAAATCAGCATCCCAAGCATAATCTAAAAGTGAAAACCCAATGGCGGGGATGCCTTCAATGCCCGCTTCAACAGCGGCGCTCATGGTGCCCGAATAAATGACATTAATGGACGAATTTGAGCCGTGATTGATGCCAGAAACACATAGGTTTGGCTTGCGTTTTAGAATTTCGTGCACGCCCATTTTGACGCAGTCAGCAGGTGTGCCAGAACAAGCGTATTCTGTTTGCGGTCCATCGTCTATAGTAACCTTAATACATCGCAGTGTGTTGTTTATGGTAATGGCATGACCCATGCCAGATTGTGGACTGTCGGGGGCTACCACCACCACATCACCAATGCTGTTCATTACCTGAATCAGATTCCGTAGTCCCGGAGCGCTAATTCCATCGTCGTTTGTTACAAGAATTAAAGGCTTTTTCATACATTAGTTTTGAATGATAAAAATACGCAATGACGGCTTCATATTTGCTTTTTTTGGCACGGTTATGGAATAGTTGTTAAAAAGTTACAAAAAAGCTGTATTTTTAATCTTGCTTGCAAAGAGAAATATGAAAAAAAAGTTTTTTATCCCCCTGTTTTTTGCTGTCCTGATTCTCGCAGCGTGGACACGATTCAATGTTCCATCAAAGTACGAATTTTCTGAAGACATTTCAAAAGATAAACTCCTGATGGAGCTCATTGCATATTTTATGCAACGCGGACACTTTGACCCTAAGGACATGAGCGATGACTTTTCAAAAGATTTACATGAGACCTTTCTGGAAATGTTGGACGGTCAAAAACGTTATTTCCTAAAAAAAGATATTGCTCAATTTGATCGATTCAAATATGCATTGGACGACGAGTTTAGAGCCTTACAAACTAATTTTTTCGATTTGGTTTATACGCGTTATTTGGAGCGCAGAAATGAAACCAAGTCATTCTATCTAGAAATTTTAGCGAGACCGTTTGATTTTAATAAAAAGGAGGAAATAAACGTAGATTATGAAAATCAGCAATACCCAAGTAATTTGCGTTCAAAAGTAGAAAAGTGGCGCAAGCAGCTTAAACTCTCTACCCTTAATATTTTGCATGGCAAATTAGAAGAGGAAGAAAAACTTGCGGCAAAAGATGAAAGCTATGTACCCAAGATTTTTGCTGTTTTGGAAAAAGAAGCACGAGAGATTACTAAAGAAAACATGGAAAACTATTTTTCTCTGATGGAAGACGTGCGCGAAGAGGATTGGTTTGGTAGTTATCTCAACGCTTTTGTAACCCAGTTTGACCCACATTCGGTTTATTTCGCCCCAGTCGACAAAGACCGCTTTGACGCATCCATGTCTGGAAAGTATGAAGGTATTGGCGCGCGACTTACCAAGCGAAATCAAGCTATTAAGATTGTTGATGTGATTTCAGGAGGACCCATTTGGCGCGACCAATCCATTGAAGTTGGTGACCAAATTATGATGGTACGCCAAGAAGAGGGTGTTTCTGTTGATGTACAGTCCATGCGTTTGGATGATGCCATCAAACTTATCAAGGGGCCGGCGGGCACCACGGTTTACCTAACCTTAAAACGCGTTGACGGTACTATTGAGGAGGTGGCCATTAAACGCGATACAGTAGAATTGGAAGAATCTTATTTAAAGTCATCACTAATCCAAAAAGGAGGGAGAACGTTCGGACTGATACACCTGCCTAAATTCTATATTGATTTTAAGCATTACAAAGAACGCAACGCTGCCAAAGACATGCAGCAAGAAATTATCCGTCTCAAGCAAAAAGGAGTTCAAGGCTTGGTTATTGATTTGCGAAATAATGGTGGTGGTTCGCTACAAACGGTAGTGGATATGGCCGGTTTTTTTATTGATGAAGGACCTGTTGTGCAGGTTAAGACAAGTGATGCGGGGAGTAAGGTTTTAAAAGACCGAGATGGCAAAACACTTTGGGATGGTCCACTCGTAATTATGGTCAATGAACTTTCGGCTTCGGCTTCTGAAATTCTAGCAGCAGCCATGCAAGACTACGAGAGAGCTGTTGTTTTGGGCAGCAAGCAAACTTTTGGCAAGGGAACTGTCCAGAATATTATTGAGCTCAATCGTTTTGTTTCTAAGAGTACTTACGGCGATTTGGGTGCGTTGAAATTTACCACTGAAAAATTTTATCGTATTACGGGCAAATCTACTCAGCTTGAAGGAGTCTACAGCGATGTGGTTGCACCAGATCAATATGCTTATGTTGATATTGGAGAAAAAGATGAAGAAAATCCTTTGGTGTGGGATCAGATTGCTTCAGCATCATTTAACAAATGGAATGGCTATCAAAACTATCAACAGGTTATTGAAGATAGCGCAGCTCGTGTGGCTCGTGATACGCTGTTTCAGCTTATCGATAAAAATGCCAAATGGGTGCGTCAGCAACAAGACAAAAACGATTTTTCATTGAACTACAAACTGTTTTCGAATGAAATAGCTAAAGACGAATCATTTGCAGATCAATTTGAAATACTGAACGAATACACCAATTCACTGACATTTAAATCGCTTCCGTATGAGTTGGCAAAAATGAAGTCAGACACTCTGCTTGCTGAAAAGCGCAAGCGTTGGCAAAAGTCCTTGAATAAGGATATGTATGTTAATGAGGCTGTTTCAATTTTAGAAGCCTTGGATTTGAACTTTATTGGCAAAAAACCGCTTGCCCTGCAGCGCTAATTTATTAAACGCGTTTATTGTATTCTCTGATAATACACACGTAAGTAAATTCCCATAAAAACACTAAAAGCCAGCAGGCTAGATCCCCCGTAGCTCATCAGCGGCAGTGGAATACCGATGGTCGGCACCAAGCCAACCACCATGCCTAGATTAATGCCTACGTGTGTGAGTAATATGCAAGCAAATCCAAGGCAAAATACCCTGCTAAAAGTGGTTTTTTGTTTGTAGGCTGTTTTGACAATCTGTATCATAAGCATCATAAAAAGACCCAAAACCAAGGACGTGCCTAAAAAGCCCCATTCTTCACCCACAGTTGTGAAGATGTAATCGGTTTGTTGTTCTGGGACAAACCCTCCTTTGGTTTGTGTCCCTTGTAGGTAACCTTTGCCCAACCCACGGCCTGAACCAATGGCTATTTGAGACTGATTTATATTATAGCCCACGCCTCTAACATCAACTTCTTTTCCCAATAAAATATTAAAGCGATCTCTGTGTCGTTGTTCAAACACATTGTCAAAAATATAGGATACAGAAAGCGTAAAAGCCGCCCCCATGATTACTATTAATAGTATGGGTCTAAGCACTTTTTTTGCCTTTTGCAAACGTCTGTAGGCATAGGTAAACAACGATAAAACACCAATGGTCCACAGGGTAGGATTGACACCAATGAGCAACGTCAGTATAAATAGTCCAAACAGACCTAGTATGACATAAAGAAAGTTGGCTGGAAGTCCTTCGGCATGAAGGACAAGGAAAAAGCTCAAAAGCACTATTGCTGTTCCAGGGTCAGGTTGGAGTATGGTTAATATGGCAGGAATGACCATGATGACAAAGGCGCCTGTATAATCTTTTATGTTGTCTATACGTGAATTAAAACCACCTAAGTGCTTGGCAAGTGCAAGTGCAACGGCAACTTTCGCAAACTCTGAAGGTTGTAGACTAAATCCGCCAATGGCATACCAAGACCTTGCGCCAGATACTTCAGTTCCAACCGCCCTTAGGCCCAGCAAACTTGCGATTGACACCAAAAATAATATACTGGCATACCGTTCAAAAAACTTGATATCAATGAATTGAAATATGAAAATCAAAACTAAACCTATCGCCAAAGAAATAAGCTGTTTTTGCATAAATCCAGCAGCAATAGCCGTGTTGTTAGCATCGTATACAGCAGAATATATGTTGACCAAACCTATGCCCACCAACATCAAAAAGAGGGTTAAAGAATACCAGTCAAATCGTAAAAACTTATTCATTGATGGTAAAAGGTTTGTTGCTTGTTACCTTGGCATATTCTTCTTCAAGACTTCCATTGAGCATGCGGTTTTCCAGCCATCTTCGCTTGACTTCCCCTTTGAGATATTTTTCAATTACCAAACTGGCAATGGGCGCAGCCCAACGCGCACCCCAGTATCCGTTCTCAACGATAACTGCAAGTGCAATTTTAGGATCGTCTTTTGGCGCAAAAGCAATAAATACAGAATGATCTGTAAGCTGTGTTCTGACGCCATCAATTTTTGTAAAGTTTTCAATGGTACCCGTTTTGCCACAGACCTCGATTCCTCTTATGGCAGCCAATCGTGCTGTTCCTTTACTAACCACATCGGCCATTCCCTCAATGACATTTGTAAAATGTTCTTTTGAAATGGAAGTCGTGCGTCTTGTTTTGTATTTAGGATCAATAAAATCTCCTTGTATGCCTTTCACAAAATGAGGCGTGTAGAAAAACCCGCGATTTGAAATGGTTGCTGCAACATTAGCCAATTGAATGGGCGTCATAAGTATTTCACCTTGTCCGATGGCATTGGATACTGTGGTAGATCCACGCCATCGTTGATTGGGATACCAAAGATTGTAGAAGTTGGCATTGGGTACATAGCCTGGCTGGCCTACAGGATGGTCATAGCCCAAATAATTCCCCAAACCAAAACTGTTCAAGTGTTTGTGCCAGTTATTGATATTCTCTTCGACCTTGTTGTCTTTGTCGATAATCCGACGGTAAACATTGGAGAAATAGGTGTTACAAGATTTATAAATACCCCTGTTTAGATTGTTTTTTGTTCCAGGGGGGCACATACATGCCATAAATTGATTTCTGGCATAGTAATGTCCGCTGTAACAAGTGAATTTTGTTTTGGCATCCACCACACCTTCTTCCAGTGCCACAAGCGCATTTAGTACTTTAAAAGGAGAACCCGGTGCGTATTGCCCTTGGAGAGAGCGGTCAAATAAATACCTGTTAAGGGTGTCTTGCTTTAGTGCTTCAAAAAGGTAAGACCGATCTCTACCTATAAGTGCATTGGGATCAAAGGTTGGCGTACTCACACTCATCAGAATTTCACCTGTGTTGGGCTCAATGGCCAAAATGCCACCACGTTTATTTGCCAATAGCTTCGTGCCATATTCTTGAAGTACAATGTCAATAGATAGCGTTATGTCTTGCGCCGGTACTGGCAAAGTATCCAGCGCACCATCTTTAAAGGGACCAATAATTCTGTTAAACTTATCCCTTTGCAAATAGGAAACCCCCTTAGTCCCGCGAAGTACTTCTTCATAGGTTTTTTCAATCCCTTGACGTCCTATGAGTTCACCTTTATCGTAGTAGGGATTGTTGCGAATATCGAAATTATTAACTTCGCTTATATAACCTAAGAGATTGGCTGCTACTTCTGTTTGGTAGTCTCTCACAGATTTCCGCTGTATGTACATGCCTGGAAATTTCCACATTTTCTCCTGCAAAATGGCATAGTCTTGTTTTGAAATTTGATTTAACAGCACCGAGGGCACACGCAGTGAATAACGACTCACTTTATTTATACGTTCAACCAGTTCTGATTTAGACAAACGCAGCATCTTGCACAGATCCAAAGTGTCGAATGGCTCAAGGTTTTTTGGAATCACCATCAAGTCATACATGGGCTGATTGGAAACCAATAGGGTTCCGTTTCTGTCAAAAACATATCCTCGCTCGGGATATATATAGTGCTTTAATACCGAGTTTTTTAAGGAAAGATCTCCGTACTGATCTGAGATTATTTGAAGGAAAAACAACCTGACAAAAAGTACAATGCCTACAATTGCAATCGTTGCGCTAAAAAAGCGGGTTCTCATCACGTTGTTTTTTTTGTTAAAACGAGTAATAAAAAACAAGTCATTATGGTTAACATACTGTTTGCGCCCCATGCGCTTAACAACCAGCCAAGCTTAGACCAGCTTCCTGTCATGGCAACAAAAAGGAAAAAGTGATGAACCAAAATAATCAGTAAGCTATAGAAACAAAGACTTGCGAAAGATTCGTTCTCAATCTTTAGGTCTCTTAATGATATGGTATCCCGGTATGCAGCGCGCATAAGCAGTGGTCTGGTGAAGCAAGCAATCAGACTTGCAACGGTATGTATGCCACCAGATAAGAAAAGTAAGTCAACAACAACACCAATAAAAAAGCCGACCAACAGCACGATCCAAGCTTCCCACTGGTGGGGCAATAACACAAATAAAAGTACATAGATTAACGGTGAATAAGGGATCCCAAGCATAATAGGGTCAAGCATAAAAACCTGTGCAAAGACAAGTGCCAAAAACCAAACCAGTAAGCCTATTGGTTTATTCATTATTGATAATCATTTCTTTAATTGTTTCAGCCTTTGGTATCACAACGCCATAAACATAATCTAGACTGGTCATGTCTTGAAAAAGGGATATGTGAAGCTGGTAATAGTTGTCGTTTGTCGGGACAATAACTTCATTGATAACACCAAGGTCAATATGCTTTGGAAAAACAGCCGACATCCCTCCAGTAACAATGGTATCACCCACTTGCACGGAGGCAGCCAGGGGAACATCCGATAATATAATATCTTTTGGCGAGTTTCCGTTCCAATAGAGGCTTCCAAAATGATTGCTTTTCTTGAGTTTTGCGTTTATGCGCAGCGACTTATTTAGTAAAGAAATAACACTGCTAGTTTCATCATTGGTGCTATGAACAATCCCAACGACTCCATTTGCAGAAATAATACCCATATCCCTGTGTATGCCGCTTTTGCTTCCTGCGTTGAGTGTAATGTGGTTGTAGTTAAGTTGAATGCTATTACGAATGACCTGTGCGGGAATTACTTCAAATGGAATGCTGTCTATAAGAAGTGCTTTGCTTTGCTCATTGATAAGCTTTTCTAAAAGATATTGAATGTCATGTAATAGCTGCTGGTTGTGTTGACCGCGTTTAAAGTAAGAGAAAAACTGATGACGGACTTCAAAAAAGGGGGCAAGAGTAGCATTGTTTATTGCTAAAAAATTACTGCGTTGGTAGTTTAGGTTTCGTGAAATAAAACGGAGCGATAAGGCTAGCAACAAAATAAACAGCAGTAGCGTTCTGTTTCGCAGTATGCTGTTTAGTAATTTTTGCATGTGTTACACTACTTTATCAAAACAGACTTATATCGTTCAATGTTTTTAAGCACAATACCTGTTCCTCGAACTACAGCGCGAAGCGGATCTTCTGCAATAAAAATGGGGAGTTCCGTTTTTTGAGACAGTCTTTTGTCAAGGCCACGCAGCATAGAACCACCACCGGCAAGGTACACGCCAGTATTGTAAATATCCGCTGCCAGTTCCGGAGGTGTTTGTGCAAGCGTTTCCATAACAGAATCCTCGATTCTGATAATGGATTTGTCAAGTGCTTTGTGAATTTCTCTATAAGAAATAAGAATTTCTTTTGGCTTACCCGTTAACAAATCGCGTCCTTGAACAGACATGTCTTCAGGTGGGTTTTCCAGTTCTTCAGTTGCAGACCCAATGCTTATTTTGACACGCTCTGCGGTACGCTCACCAACAAATAAGTTGTGTTGGGTACGCATGTAGTAGATGATGTCGTTTGTAAAAACGTCACCCGCAGTTTTAACCGACTTGTCACAAACAATTCCAGATAAAGCAATAACCGCAATTTCAGTGGTGCCACCTCCTATATCTACAATCATGTTTCCTTTTGGCTGCATGATGTCAACGCCAATACCAATAGCTGCTGCCATAGGTTCGTGAATCAAATAAACCTCCTTGCCATTAACACGCTCTGCAGATTCTCGAACGGCGCGCATCTCCACTTCTGTGATACCTGAGGGTATGCAAATTACCATACGAAGCGAGGGTGTAAAAAACCGCTTTTTGAGTGATGGGATGTTTTTGATAAACATACTGATCATTTGCTCTGAAGCATTAAAATCAGCAATAACGCCGTCTTTTAGTGGACGTATCGTCTTGATGTTTTCATGGGTTTTACCCTGCATTTGGTTGGCTTCTTGGCCTACTGCAATAATTTTATTGCTGCTTCTGTCTGTAGCTACTATAGATGGGCTGTCTACCACTACTTTATCATTGTGAATAATGAGCGTATTAGCAGTACCTAAGTCGATAGCTATTTCTTCGGTCAAAAAGTCAAAAAATCCCATATAATTCGTATTGGTATGTAATATTACGAATTAATGTTTAAAATGCCTTACACCAGTTATGACCATTGCCAAATTATTTCCATTGCAATAGTCAATACTCAATTGATCTTTGATAGAACCTCCGGGTTGAATTACAGCTACAATACCTGCGTTATGTGCAATTTTAACACAATCTGGAAAAGGGAAGAAGGCATCACTAGCCATAACCGCTCCAGTCAAATCAAAACCGAAATGCTTGGCTTTTTCAATGGACTGATTGAGCGCATCAACTCTTGAAGTTTGACCCGTTCCAGCGGCAAATAACTGCCCGTTTTTAGCCAAAACAATGGTGTTGGATTTGGTGTGTTTCGCAATTTTAGAAGCAAACAACAAATCGTCAATTTCCTGCGCATTAGCTTTTCGTTCCGTGACTTCATTCAGCATAGACTTCTCGTCTGTTATGCCGTCGCGTTCTTGCACCAAATGTCCATTGAGGCAAGAGCGAACCAAAGTATTGGGTTGCGGATAGCTTTTTAAATCCAATAAAATTCTGTTCTTTTTTTGTTTTAGTACTTCCAAGGCATTTGCCTCAAAAGCAGGTGCAATGACAATCTCACAGAAAAGTGTATTGATCTTTTCAGCAGTGGATAAGTCTATAGTTGTGTTGGTAATAAGTACCCCACCGAAAGCAGAAACCGGGTCAGCGGCGAGTGCGTCTGTATAGGCCTGTGATATGTTATCTCGCGTAGCCAAACCACAAGCGTTGTTGTGTTTAAGGATAGCAAATGTTGGCGCATCGTATTTAAATTCTGCCATCAAATGTACTGCTGCGTCAACGTCGAGGAGGTTGTTGTAAGAGAGTGCCTTTCCGTGATGTTTGAAAAACACCTCGTCAAAATCGCCAAAGAAAGATCCTTTTTGATGCGGATTTTCGCCATATCGTAAATCCTTCCCCGCGTTGTAACTTAGTTTTAATGTATCGATACCTTCATCAAAAAAGTCAAAAATATGGATGTCGTAGTGTGAGGACACGCGGAACGCATTTGAGGCAAATTGTTTACGGTCGGATATTTCCGTTTTTCCGTTTTTCCTATCTAGCAGTACTAGAAATGCATCGTAATCCCTCACTGACGATACACATAAAACATCTTTGTAGTTTTTGGCAGCAGCACGAATAAGTGAAATTCCGCCAATGTCTATTTTTTCAATAATGTCTGTTTCAGATGCGCCTGATTTTACGGTATCTTCAAACGGATATAAGTCCACCAATACAATGTCTAAATGGGGTATGTCGTATTGCGCCAATTCTTCTTGGTCGTTATCATTTGACCTACGGTTGAGAATGCCGCCAAACACTTTAGGATGCAAAGTCTTAACACGACCGCCCAAAATAGAAGGGTATGAAGTCAAATCCTCGACTTGAAGTACTGGAACACCCTGCGCTTCAATAAAGGCAGCAGTTCCGCCTGTTGAGTAGAGTGTAATACCCAATTCGTGCATTTTGGTAACGATGGGGGCAAGCCCTTCTTTGTTGAATACAGAAATAAGGGCGGTTTTGGCTTGAATAGCGTCTCGCATGAAATAAAAATTGAAAGGACAAAAGTAGGAATTTTATCTCACTAAAAGTTCATTTCTGAACGCAATAAATAAGCAGCAACCAGACGGTTTACTTCCACTAAAAAGGCCTCGTCCTTATCGTCAAAGGCACGGGATGTGTTGGAATCTATATCAATTTGCCCCACATTTTTCCCTTCTAAAAAAAGCGGCACCACAATTTCAGACTTCACATTTATACTGCAGGCAATATAGTTGTCTTGCTCAGACACGTCGTCTACCACAAAGTTTTGGTTGCTCAAAGCAACCTGACCGCAGATTCCTTTTCCAAACGGGATTACGGTATGGTCTGTTGGTTTTCCAGCAAATGCTTTTAAGTGGAGTTCTTTTTTTTCGGGCTTGTGAAAATAGAATCCTACCCAATCGTAGGCAGAGAGTTTTTGTTGTATTTCAGCACAAACCCACTCCAACAACTCTTGCGGCTCAGGGTTTTGGTATAAACGCTGGGCAATATGTTCAAGTAGGGATTTGTACATAAAAAACTGCCCCGTAAAGGGGCAGCATATAATGGATTAATTACATCATGCCAGGCATGCCTCCACCACCCATAGGCGGCATAGCGGCAGCTGGCGAGTCTTCTTTAATGTCGACCAGGGCACATTCCGTAGTTAGAATCATCCCAGCTACAGAAGCAGCATTTTCAAGTGCAATTCGCGTAACTTTTTTGGGATCAATAATTCCTTTTTCATGCATATTACAATAGGTGTTTGTTTTGGCATCATATCCAAAGTTGTTTTCGCCCTCAATGACTTTGGCAACAACGACGGAACCTTCACCGCCTGCATTTGCAACAATGGTGCGTAGGGGTGATTCAATGGCTTTAGCAACGATTTGAACACCAGTCTGCTCATCAGCATTTTCGCTTTTGAGTTTGCTTAAGTTTGGCAACGTTTGTAGCAGTGCTACACCACCACCAGAAACGATACCTTCTTCAACGGCAGCTCTTGTAGCGTGTAGTGCATCGTCAACGCGATCCTTCTTCTCTTTCATTTCAACTTCGGAAGCTGCACCTACATAAAGTACTGCAACACCTCCAGAAAGCTTGGCAAGTCGCTCTTGTAGCTTTTCTTTATCGTAGTCAGATGTTGAAGCCTCAATTTGAGACTTGATTTGATTGACACGCGCTTTGATATCATTTTTTTTGCCAGCGCCATTAACAACTGTGGTGTTGTCTTTGTCAATGGTTACTTTTTCAGCGGTACCTAACATGTCAATGGTAGCGTTTTCAAGCGTAAACCCACGATCTTCAGAAATTACTGTTCCTCCAGTCAGAATGGCTATGTCTTCTAGCATAGCTTTTCTTCTGTCGCCAAAACCGGGAGCTTTAACAGCTGCTATTTTGAGCGAACCGCGAAGTTTGTTGACCACAAGTGTAGCCAAGGCTTCTCCGTCTACGTCTTCTGCGATCACCACAAGGGGTTTACCGCTTTGGGCAACAGGCTCTAAAACAGGAAGCAAGTCTTTCATGGTAGAAATTTTTTTGTCATACAATAAAATGTGCGGTGATTCCATATCCGCTTCCATTTTGTCTGAATTGGTAACAAAGTAGGGTGAAATATAACCACGGTCAAACTGCATGCCTTCCACAATATCAACTGTAGTATCAGTTCCTTTGGCTTCTTCAACTGTTATAACTCCTTCTTTACCTACTTTTTCAAAAGCCGCCGTAATCAACTCACCGATTGTGGCGTCGTTGTTGGCTGAAATGGATGCTACTTGTTTGATTTTTTCAGATGAGTTGCCCACTTCAACAGCTTGTTTGTTTAGATCAGCAACTATAGCTTCAACAGCTTTATCAATGCCGCGCTTCAGGTCCATAGGATTGGCGCCAGCAGCAACATTTTTAAGCCCTTCTTTAACAATGGCTTGAGCAAGTATGGTTGCCGTAGTTGTTCCATCACCAGCGAGGTCGTTGGTTTTGGAAGCTACTTCTTTTACCATTTGCGCGCCCATGTTTTCAAGGGCATCCTCAAGCTCTACTTCTTTTGCAACACTAACGCCATCTTTGGTTACCTGTGGGCCACCAAAAGATTTGCCGATAATTACGTTCCGGCCTTTGGGCCCAAGCGTTACTTTAACTGCGTCTGCGAGTGCATCAACGCCGCGCTTTAATCCGTCGCGTGCTTCTATGTCAAATTGAATTTTCTTTGCCATGATAATGTTTTATAAAATGATTCCTACAATGTCGCTTTCGCGCATTATTATATAATTGCCACCATCTAATTTTAGTTCTGTGCCAGCGTATTTGCTATACAACACGGTGTCGCCCACCTGAACAGTGATGGCATCGTCTTTAGTTCCTGGTCCTGTAGCAACGACAGTCCCTTTTTGTGGTTTTTCTTTGGCTGTATCGGGAATGATAATCCCTGATGCAGTAGTCGTTTCTGCAGCTAGCGGTGCAATTACGACACGATCAGCCAAGGGTTTGATATTAATTGTACTCATGTCTTAAGTTTAATTTTCTATTTACAATGCATCAATTGTGCCACGGCAAAAAACAAGTAAACGGAAGTCAAAAACCTGACAGCTTGACATTTTATTATTCGCCGTATGTTTGTGGTAATTCGGGAAGTTCTTCTGGAATTTCTTCTGGAATGGCTTCAGGGACGCTTTCCTCAATGGCTGCTTCATCAATAAGGGTAGATTCACTTGTATTTGACGGCATGCTAATCATGGAATTGGATATCAGAATAAGTACCAATAACAAGCCAGCAAGCACCCAAGTACTTTTATCTAGAAAGTCGGTCGTTTTTTGAACGCCTCCAAGCTGTTGAGAGCTACCACCAAATGCAGATGAAAGACCACCGCCTTTGGGGTTTTGAACCATAACCACTAGGATTAGCAAAAAGCAAACGATGATAGTTAGTACCAGAAAGATGGAAAACGTACTCATGTTAAATTTGGTTTTGTGCTTTCTTAATTTTTTTAATTAGGTCTGCAAATAAACTACTTTTTTTTGGATATTTCAATGCCAAAATCTCATAGGCGTTTATTGCGTTTTTAAATTTCCCTTGTTTGACATAGATCTTTGCCAAGGTCTCTGTCATCAGCGATTTGTCATCAAATTGCTGTTTTTGCGTGAGGTTTACTGATTTCTTTTGATCTTTTTCCAAACCAATTTTAGGGGTATCGGCGATAAATTTATCAATGAGCCGCTCTTGATTTTTTTCTTTTGGCAGGGAATCATCTATTTGATGTAGCCAATCTACAAACGACATCACCTCGTCTGCAGCACGACATTGTTGCGCGAGTTTGACCCCTTCTGCAACTCCTGCCGGTGATTTTATTAGGTGCAATCTGTTTTTGGTATGAACTGCGCAGGATGCCAAAAAAGAAGGTGCCTGCTTTTGGGCGTGTTTTTCGGCAATTTGCCAACCCAAATGATGCAAGGCTTGAAAATAGGGATACTGCTGTATTAGTGTTTTAACACGGCTAAGAGTTGCTTCTGGGTCATCGTGTCCTTGCTCACGTAATTTTGTCAAATATGTATGTTCGCTGCTTACCATTTCGCTAACGACTCATTAAAAATATCTTGGGTAATACGCTCAAATAGTATTTCGTGTGCTTCAGATTGTATTGTTTGCACTTGAGCGGCAGCATCAAAATCATAGAAGAAACCAAATTTCTTTTCAAAGTCGTCTTCGTTGTTGAGGGTGTTAAAATAACGTACGTTAACGCTCATGGTAAGTCTGTTTTGTGCTGCAGTTTCTTGCGCAGTCGCTGTCATGGGAGTCACTCGATAGGCTACAATTTCCCCTTCATAAATCAAATGCCCATTGACATTTGTCAGATCTAAGTTGGTTTGATTGAGCAGCATTTCTTGGACAGCATTTGTAAAATCACGATCTAGGCCTGGTTCAAAAACGGAACCCACTTCATTGGCAGCATTGTTTACAAAAAAGTTGACTTGCACGGTTTCTGCACCGTCTGGAATTGAAGCCCCCGTAAAAGAATAATACTTGCAACCCACCAGCAACATAAAAATCAAAACAACACTTTTTTTCATACTATTTATCCAAATCAAATTGTTTAATTTTTCGGTAAAGTGTGCGTTCCGAAATGCCCAATTCTGCTGCGGCAGCCTTTCTCCTGCCCTTGTTGCGTTCCAATGCTTTGACGATAAGCTCTAGTTCTTTGTCTTGCAAAGATAGGGTTTCTGCCTCTTCAATCTCTTCTGCATATTCATATCTATCATTAAATTCTTGTTGAACGGGAGTGGCTGCATTCGTACTTTCTAAACGATAGGGTGCTTCTTCTTTGGTTTTGTCCCCATATATTTTTTCAATTATCCCCTCGTGTTTGGCTTTTGCTTGATCAATACTCGAGGTATTCATGAGCTCGTGTGTGAGTTTTTTTAGATCGTTGAGGTCAGCTTTCATGTCAAAAAGCACCTTGTACAGAATTTCACGCTCTGAAGAAAAATCACCACCGGATTCTTTTTGGTCAATCACCGCAGGCAGGTTTGCACTAGTTGCAGGCAGATATTGAATGAGAATCTTCGCATTGATGTTTCTTTCATGTTCCAAAACAGAAAGCTGCTCGGCAATGTTGCGCAGTTGGCGGATATTTCCAGCCCACTGCTGTTGCTCAATTAAGGCTTGTGCTTTATCGTCCAAGCGCACGGTAGGCATGCGGTATTTTTGCGCAAAGTCAGCAGCAAACTTTCGAAACAATAAGTGAATATCTCCCTTTCTGTCTCTGAGCGAAGGTAGGTTGATTTCAACCGTACTTAGCCTGTAATATAAGTCTTCTCTAAATTTTCCTTTGTGAATGGCTTCAAGCATTTTTACATTAGTTGCTGCTACCACGCGCACATCTGTTTTTTGAACTTTTGAAGACCCTACTTTTAAAAATTCGCCATTTTCCAAAACCCGAAGTAGTCTTACTTGGGTAGATAGGGGAAGTTCTCCAACTTCATCCAAAAATATGGTGCCGCCATCGGCCACTTCGAAGTAACCACTGCGCGTTTGGGTGGCTCCTGTAAAAGCCCCTTTCTCGTGTCCAAACAATTCAGAATCTATGGTTCCCTCTGGAATAGCACCACAGTTAACTGCGATGAACTTTCCGTGTTTACGGTTCGACAATTGATGAATGATACGTGGAAAAACTTCTTTACCCACACCAGACTCTCCCGTTACCAAAACCGAAATTTCAGTTGGCGCTACACGGAATGCTTTGCCAATGGCAAAATTGAGTTGGGGATCATTTCCAATGATGCCAAAACGTTGTTTTATATTTTGAACATTATCCATGATGATATTTTTGAGTTGGACCATAACCTACAGCAGTGCCAATAAGGGTTGCAGAAGTACAGGATTCAATATTGACCGATACAAAATCACCTATTTTGTAATCGTCTTTTGGGAAAACGACTACGGTGTTTTGTTGTGCCCTCCCGCTCCATTGCTGGTCAGATCGTTTAGACGTCTTTTCGATAAGTACTTCTAGCGTTCTACCCAGTTGTTGGTCATTTCGGATGCGTCCGTGTTTCTGTTGCAGATCCACAATTTCCTGGAGCCTTTTCTTTTTGACATCATCTGGAACATTGTCCTCTAATTTTTTTGCAGCAGGGGTACCGGGTCGCTCAGAGTACATAAACATAAACCCAAAATCATAGGTTACATACTCCATGAGGCTCAAAGTATTTTTGTGATCTTGTTCCGTTTCGTTGGGAAAGCCAGCAATCATGTCTTGGGAAATACCGCAATCGGGCAATAGACGCTTTATGTCGTCAATTAGTGCCATGTATTCCTCACGTGTATGTTGGCGGTTCATGGCTTTCAGCACGGCATTACTCCCAGATTGAACGGGGAGGTGGATGTAGTTGCAAATGTTAGGATGCTTATCCATGATGTGAAGCACGTCTCGCGTCATGTCTTGTGGATTGGACGTTGAAAAGCGTATGCGGATCCCCGGATGTGCTTGTGCTACCAAGTCCAATAAGTGATGAAAGTGAACGGCGGTTTTTTGTCGTAGTGAGCTGGCTTTTTGAAAATCTTTTTTAGGACCACCGCCATACCAAAGGTAACTATCGACATTTTGTCCCAGAAGGGTAATCTCTTTAAAACCATTTTCGGCGAGATTGCTCACTTCGGCTAAAATACTTTTTGGGTCTCGACTCCGCTCACGGCCACGGGTAAACGGCACTACGCAGAACGTGCACATATTGTCACAACCACGGGTTATGGAAACAAAAGCCGTTACGCCGTTGGATTGCAGTCGCACAGGTTGCACATCAGCGTAAGTTTCTTCTTTTGAGAGAATAACATTAACAGCGTCTCTGCCTGATTCAACTTCTACCACAAGATTTGGAAGGTCTTTGTAGGCATCGGGTCCTACAACCAAATCCACAATTTTTTCTTCTTCTAAAAAAGCACTTTTCAGACGTTCGGCCATACAGCCAAGCACACCCACTTTTAGGTTTGGGTTAGATTTTTTTAGTTTTTGAAAAGTGGTAAGACGTTTGCGGACGGTCTGTTCAGCCTTGTCTCTTATGGAGCAGGTATTGAGTAAGATTAAGTCTGCTTCGTTGAGCGCGTTGGTTGTTTGATAGCCCGCCTCTCTCAATATGGAAGCAACAATTTCACTATCCGAAAAATTCATTTGGCAGCCGTAGGATTCAATAAAAATCTTTTTTGTGCCCTTACCTTTTAAAACTTTAGGAACGGTCAGTACCTCGCCATTATAGGCGTTTGGGTTTTTGGTATCAACAACTGGCGTGTTAGGCATGCGTTTTTATTTTAGTATACAAAACTACAAAATATCATCGGAATTGACATTTTGTCAGGTTGTTGTGTCTTAAAGTATTTAGTGGGGCAGATACGGAATTAGTAGGCCATAAAAATAAGTGCCCAGAGGCGCAACGACAAAAACCACAATCAGCAGCAGATAAACTGCTCCAACGTAATTCCCGATTTTAAATCAATAATAGTCGGTGTACCTATGTTTGATAAAAGCCGCATTTTTTGGTCAAGGAACTATAAAACATTAAGGACACACAAAAATATTATTATTTTTTAGCATTTTTTAAATCTGTTAAAATACATTTTTTTTAACGTAATTATGCAGCAAGGCTAACTTATAAATCATAAATTCTTCTACTTTTGTCTTCAATATTTACCTATGTCCAAAAATTTAGTAATAGTTGAGTCACCTGCAAAAGCTAAAACAATTGAAAAGTTTTTAGGGGACAAATTTAAAGTTGTGTCGAGCTATGGACATATCACAGATCTTCCTGCTAAGGAGTTGGGGGTAGATGTTAAGGGCGACTTTAGTCCAAACTATATTGTAAACGACGAGAAGAAGAAGGTAGTGCGCGAGTTACGCATTTTGGCTAAAAAAGCTGAAACTATTTGGCTAGCTAGTGATGAAGACCGAGAGGGAGAAGCCATTGCTTGGCACTTGGCACAACAACTCGACTTAAACCAGCAAAGTACCAAACGCATTGTTTTCCACGAGATCACAAAGGATGCCATTCAGAATGCCATCCAACACCCAAGACCCATCAATCAGCATTTGGTAGACGCACAACAAGCGCGTCGTGTCTTGGACCGATTGGTGGGTTACGAACTTTCGCCCATACTTTGGCGCAAGGTAAAAGGAGGGCTTTCTGCAGGTCGTGTTCAATCGGTTTCGGTCCGTATCATTGTGGAACGCGAAATAGAAATAGAAGCCTTCACTCCAAAAGCATCGTATAAAATTCAGGCTGTTTTTCTTACAAATTCAGGAAAAGACATCAAAGCATCTTCTGCTGTTACTTATGAAACTGCGGAGGAGGCAAATGCCTTTTTATCACAAAACATCGGAGCTGTTTTTGCAGTGTCAAATTTGGAAAAAAAGCCAGTGAGTAAATCGCCAACGGCACCTTTTACGACCTCGACGTTGCAACAGGAAGCTTCTCGAAAACTTGGTTTTTCGGTAAGTAGAACCATGTCAAATGCACAGCGTTTGTACGAAGCAGGGCACATCACCTATATGCGAACAGACAGTGTGAACCTTTCTAAGCAAGCCTTAAACGAGGCTCGTGAGGTTATCACTAATGCATATGGACCCGAATATGCACAAACACGTGTGTTTAAAACAAAAAATAAGGGGGCGCAAGAGGCACACGAGGCCATACGCCCAACTAAGCTGGCTAGCGTGCGTGTTGATGCTGCACCACATGAGCAGCTGCTGTATGAGTTGATATGGAAAAGAACAGTAGCTTCTCAAATGAGTGATGCAAAATTGGAGCGCAGCGTTATTCAGATTAATGCCGACAAACACGAGAAGAAATTTACAGCTCGTGGCGAAGTGGTTACTTTTGAAGGGTTTTTAAAGGTGTATTTTGAAGGGAAAGACGAAGAGGAAGATGCACAACAGGGCTTGTTGCCAAAAGTAACGCAAGGCGAGCAGTTAGGCGCCAAAACCATTACGGCGACAGAAAGATTTACCAGACCTCCGGCTCGTTACACAGAGGCTTCTCTTGTAAAGCGTTTGGAAGAATTAGGTATCGGTCGTCCTTCGACCTATGCTCCGACAATAACAACGATAATTAATCGTAAATACATTGAAAAAGGAACTGTTGAGGGCGTCGAAAGAAACTACACACAATTGGTTTTGACACAAAATAAAATTAAAAAAGAAATACACAGCGAGCGTATTGGTTCGGAGAAAGGTAAATTGGTTCCCACAGATGTCGGGATCCTAGTCAATGACTTTTTGGTAAAGAACTTCCCGCGAGTCATTGATTATAATTTTACTGCTGAAGTGGAGCAAGGGTTTGACTCAATTGCACTTGGCAATGAAGATTGGAAAAGTATTATGAAATCATTCTATAAAGATTTCCACCCTGTTGTTGAAGATGTTAAGGAAAATGCACAGCGCGAAATAGGCGAACGTATACTAGGCGTTGACCCTAAAACGGGACGCCAGCTTAGTGTTCGTTTAGGTAAGTTTGGAGCCATGGCTCAAATAGGAACTGTTGAAGAGGAGGAAAAACCCCTGTTTGCCAGTTTGCACCCCGATCAGCAATTGACAAAAATCACTTTTGAGGAGGCGTTGGACTTATTTAAACTCCCCTTGCATTTGGGTGAATTTGATGCCGAAGCTGTTGTGGTTAACAATGGACGTTACGGTCCTTATGTGCGTCACGGAAAAACATTTATCTCAATGCCAAAGGGAAAAAACCCGTTGACAACCACTCTTGACGAAGCCATTGAGTACATTGAGGAAAAACGCATTGCCGATGCCCCCATTGCCACTCACGAAGAACTCCCGGTCACAAAAGGCGTTGGACGATTTGGACCGTTTATCAAATGGAATGGCTGGTTTATTAATGTTTCAAAAAAATATGATTACGATAATTTGACAGCGGCAGATATTGCCCAATTAATTGAGGACAAGAAGAAAAAAGAAGCAGAGCGCGTTGTTCATAATTGGAAAGATGAAGGCGTACGAGTAGAAAAAGCACGCTGGGGCAGACACACTATAATCAAAGGCAAGCAAAAAGTCGAACTTCAAAAAACGATTGACGTTTCAGAGATGACACTTACTCAGGCAATGTCGTATCTTAAGAAACAAAAACCCAAGAAGAAAAAGCGTACTAAAAAGAAATAAAGGTGGATTTTGACTTTTTAAGTCCTATTGACGAACGACTACTAGCACACAACCTAATGCTGCCACAGCAAGTTATCGGGTGCAACCTTAGCATTCATACCCAAAAAGACGGTATTCCAGAACTGACAGATGTTCGTGTTGGTTTGGTATCCTTGGAGC
>MDTG01404261.1_pt1 | contig 28003 bp, 27 predicted proteins | sample 811421 | NCBI WGS metagenome assembly MDTG01 (sample SAMN05326645, study PRJNA326480) | marine metagenome | isolation source: seawater | place: Pacific Ocean: South East | collected 2011
AAAAATTTTGACAAAACTATAATTGATAAAATATATAAAAAAATTAAAATTCACTCGTTTAAAATAATCAACAATATTTCAAATGAAAAAAGTAATTTTTTAAAGATTGAAAAGGCCTTTATAAAAAAATATGAAATTAAAATAAAAAAATTTTATAAAGAAAAATCTTTTATTTCAAAAATTAAAATTTTAGATCAATTACTGTCAGGAACTAAATCTGAAATATCAAGTGTCTTTTGTGTCTCTGCTAGATATGGATTTATTTCCTTATCAATAATTAAATCTGCCATGTGTGAAAATATTATATCGTCTGATGAATATGATACTTTAACTTCAAATATTGAAACAATAGCTAGCCAATTTCAAAGAGATGTACATCTATTTAAATCAAATAAAATATCTAAGAAAAATTTTCTAAAGAAATATTCACATATGAGGCCAAATATGTTTGATATAGAGTCAAGAAATTTTGACATAGATCTATTATCTAAAAACTTTGTTTTAAATGAGAGATATATAAATAAAAATTCAAATTTAAAAATAAAGATTTTTAAAAAAATGTTTTTAAATGAAAATATCGATCCTATTAAATTTCAAAAATTTTACGAAATCTCAATACAATTAAGGGAAAAATATAAGTTCGTATTATCAAAATACATAAATAAATTATTATTAATGATCGAAAATATTTTTGATAAGAAATTTACAAATAAGGAAATAGCAAATATTGATTTAAACTATCTAATACACTTTAAAAATAACAATTTAAATCATAATGATTTTATTGATCTCATAAAAAATCAAATTAACCTAGCTAATCAAAAATATAATGAAAATGAAAATATTCATCTTCCCTCCGTTATTAAAAATAATAATGATTTTAATATTATTAAATCAAATGACACAAAACCAAATTTTATTACAAATAAAAAAGTTATGAAAAATTTTAAATATTTAAAGCAATACAAAAATGTAAACTTAGATGATAAGATTATTTTAATAGATAGTGCTGACCCAGGTTTTGATTGGATATTTACTTTTAAAATCAAGGGACTAATAACAAAATTTGGAGGTGCGGCTTCTCATATGGCTATAAGATGTGCTGAATTTCAAATTCCAGCAGCAATTGGCTGTGGTGAAATTATATTTAATGAATTATTGAAACAAAAAAGAATACTTTTAGATTGTAATAAAAATTATATTAAATAGTTATTATGAAAAAAAAATATTTCTTTTGTATACAAAGTTCTAAAAGGGATAATCATAACCAAAAAATTTTTTCTGTTGAACACTCTTTAATTAATTATTTTTCCAAAAACAATATTGAACTTTATTTATCGAACCCATATTTAAAATATAAAAATTTAAAAAATTTTGATGGTCTTATAATCACAGGTGGTAATGATGTTTTTAAAAATAAAAAAAACTTTTGTCCAATAAGATTTAATTTTGAAGAAAATATAATTTATAAATTTTTAAATTCTAAAAAACCTATTATTGCTATTTGTTACGGGTTTCAAAGATTAAATTTATATTTTGGAGGAAGAGTTACTAGTTGTGGAAAAACTTCAAAATTCAATCATAAATATCAACATAATATTGAAATTGATTTTGAAAATATTAAATTAAAAACTTATACAAACCATTATCATGATGATTGTATAAAAGTTAAAAACTTATCAAAAAAGTTGAAAACGATTGCCATTGACCCTGTTTCAAATACAGTAGAGGCTGCATATTCTCTTAAAAATAAATTGTATGCTATTCAATGGCATCCTGAACGCAAATATTCAAATAAAAATCTTGATAAATTCTTATTTAAAACTTTTTTTTCTTTAATATAAATATTTATATAGATAAATATGCTATCAATCATAAAAAAAACTGCTCTAATTATATAAACTTCTAATGAAGATTGTATATTTAGCAGCAGGAACAGGTAATAGAATGTTACCTTACACTAAAGATAAGCCTAAGTGTTTTTTGAATATAAACGATAAATATACAATATTATCAAAATTTATTTATCAAACGAAAAATCTAAAAAATCTAAAAAGTATTATTTTAGCAACCGGACACAAAAGTTTTAAATTTAAAAGTTTCATAGGTAAAAATATTATTCAGGTTAATAATAGAAAATATCTGAGTACTAATATGCTTTATACTCTCCATAAATGCATTAAATATTTAAATGAACCATTTCTTATAGTTTATTCAGATATAATTTTTTCAAATAAAATTTTGTCGAAAATGGTGCAATGTGGCATAAACAAGAGAGATATTTGTGTTGCTGTTGATAAAGACTGGAAAAAAATATGGAAATTTAGATATGGCAAAGTCAACTATGATCTAGAAAGTCTCAAAATTAACAAAAAAAATGAAATTTTTGAAATTGGCAACAAAGTTAATAATTATAAGAATATTGACGCAAGGTATATTGGAATTATTTCAGTACCAAAAGAACAAATTATTAATTTTAAAGAACAACTAAATAACATTTATGAAAAAAAAATGTCTCGTAAAGAATTCAGAATTAAAAGCAATTTATATTTTACAGATTTTTTAAATCATTTATTATCGAACAAGACTAAGATTAAAGCTGTTAGTTTCTCAAATGGATGGTATGAGTTTGATGAAGTAAATGATTACAGAAAATTTTTAAGAAATAATTATGAATCAAAAGTTGATTTAGGTGTATAGAGTAGTATTTCATATCGACCATAAACATAGAGATTTACCCTCTATGGCATTAATAGCCTTTTTTTTAAAAAAAAAAGGTTTAAAGACATATTTTTGTTCGTCATTAAACCATAATATAATTAATCATATTGACCCCGATTTTATTATTATGTCTAAATTTAGAAATGCTCTAAACAATGTCAAACAATGGATTAAATCCAATTGCAAAATAATAATTATTCAATCTGAAGGAAACTTACAAGCCAAAGAAAATAAGTTTGTTAGTGAAAGAGATAAATATCTCTTTCAAAATACTTATACACCTGATCTAACTATCTTTTGGAATATTGAAGAAATGACTAAATATTCTAAATTTATGGATAATAATAAACAAAAAGTTTTTATAGGATGCCCAAGACTTGACTTTTTAAAACCAAAATTTATGAATTTATACTCCTCAAAAGAAACAATTCTAAAAAAATTAAACTTAGATGTATCAAAATTTACAATTACACTAGCAACTAGTATTGGTTTATCACACGCAAATAAAAAAATCTTAAAATCTTATTTTGATGGTTACAAAGGTGATAAAAGAAAGACAATTGATCTAAAATTTAATATTAAAAATCAAAAGAAATTGAGAATAATAACAGAAAAAATAATTAGATATGTCTCAAAAAATGAACATCTTCAATTAATAATTAAACCTCATCCTAATGAGAGCATAATCCATTGGAGCTCTTTTATTAAAAATTATAATAATGTAAAAATATGTTATGGAGAGTCTATTAATTACTTATTAAGGGCTTCTAATTTTCATTTAGCACATAATGCTTGCACCACATCCTTAGAGGCACAGTTATTGAATATACCCAGTGCTCAAATCTTATCAGATGACTCATATAACTATTTTAAAAAAGACCATATAGATGTTGCACTTTTTAAGGTAAAATCAGTAAAAGAATTTGAAAAAGCTATTTTGGCTTGCCAAAAAAATGATAGATCCGATTTAATTAAACTTTCAAATAAATATTTAATAAAATATTTTACAAAGTTTAATGGTAATATTTGTAAAGAGCATTCCAATTATCTGTTCAAATTTATGAAAAGGTTTAAATCGAAAAATAATCAATTAATTAATTTTTATTTTTTTTTTAGATTAATCTATAAATTGAAAAATTTCACTTATAAACCAATAATAGATCATAGAGGAAGAGTAAATAATAGAATTATTCCTGGAGATGAGAATTATTGGTATAATAAATTCACTAAAATGTTTATATAGTAAAATGTCAAAAATAATTGCTGAAATAGGATGGAACCATCAAGGGGATATATCCTTAGCAAAAGAAATGATCGTTGCAGCAAGTGAAAATGGTGCAGACTTTGTTAAATTCCAAACTTGGTTTGAAAAAGATCTAAAATTTGGAGAATGGGACAATGATGGAAGAAGAGAAATTTATAAAAAAGCTCAATTAACTTTTGAACAACATTTTGAACTTTTTGAATTTTCGAAAAAACATAATGTTATTTTTTTTACATCACTCTTTAATCGAAACTATATTGATGAATTGTCTAAAATTTCTAATGAATATTTAAAAATACCTAGTATGGAAGCACATGATTTTGATTTAATTTTAAAATCTGCTGATAAATTTAACAACATATTTATAAGTACAGGTGCTTTATTTGAAGAAGAACTAAATAATCTTGTTAATTTAATAAACGAAATAAAAACTTCTAAAATAGTCATTTTTCACTGTGTTAGTTCTTATCCTACTAAGGCTGAAAATATTAATTTAAAAAGAATAGAATATTTAAAAAAAATTTTCCCTAATGTTGGTTATAGCGGTCATTATCCTAATATCCATGATGCTGTAATGGCATTACCATTTGGCATCTCTCACATTGAAAAACATTTTACTATCGATAATAATTTACCTGGAAGAGATAATCTATTTTCAATCTTACCTTCACAACTTAAAGAATTGAAAACATATATCCAAGAATACAAAGAAATGTTAATTGATCACGGTATTGAAATGCAAGATGTTGAGAAACCAGTATACAAAGATTACCGTGGAAGATGGAAAAATGATTGATTGCTCAGTAATTATTAGAACTAGGAATGAAGAAGAAAATATCGGCCACTGTATAAAAGCAATAAAATCTCAATCAATAACTAACACAGAGATTATAATCGTTGATAACTATAGCAATGATAACACCATTGAAATAGCTAAGTCATTAGGAATAAAAAAAGTTAAATATATCAAAAATTATTTACCAGGTAGTGCACTAAATCTAGGGATAGGAGAGGCAAAGAGTGAGAATATTGCAATAATCTCAGCCCATTGTTTCCCAAAGAATAATAAGTGGTTAGAGTATGGTATTAAAGCATTAAAAGAGGATAAATCTATTGCTGGTGTGTATGGTAAACAATTACCAGTAAAATATTCAAAAAATAGTGATTTTAGAGATATGTTTATAACGTTTGGAGACGATAAAAAAATACAAATTAAAGACTCCTTTTTTCATAATGCAAATAGCTTTATAAAAAAAAGAATATGGAAAATTTATAAATTTGATAGTAAAGCTTCAAATATAGAAGATCGAATTTGGGCTAAAAAGGTTCAAAAAAATAAATACAAAATTCTTTACGAGCCTTTAGCGGTTGTTTACCATCCCCACGGTATTCATCAAAATAATACTGAGTCCAGATTAAATTCAACTATAAATGTTTTAAAAAAAATTGAAAAATATAATTCTAATAATTTATTACCAAATTTTTTGAAAGAAAAAGATTTTGAAGTAATGTGTATATGTACTGGACTTAATGAAAAAGAGGAAAAATTAAATAAAATTATTAATGATAAAAACCTATCATTTGTTAATAAATTTATATTTTCTAGTAACAAACATTTTAAATATGTGTCAAATCTTATTAAAGAAAAATTTAATAAACCAAAATATCTTCAAAAAAAGAACAGTTCTTTAAAAGAACTTCTTCAATGGTTTGATAATTTCTTTATTAAGAAAAAAATCTTTCCTGATTATATTTTGTATATAGATTTAAAATATAAAACAATTAATACAAAGAAGATAAATATTATGTATCATAATACAATCTCTTCTAATTATGATAGTTCAACTTTTGTCTCTGAGTCCTTTAAAGATTTTCTATTTTTTAATAATCAAACAAATCAATATGATTTTTTAAATCCAAATTTATTAAACAAGAAAGACAAATCTCCCTTTTATATTGCTCACTATGGACTAGGAACTATTACTAAACCAAAAATTCTAAGAAATGGTATGTTAGTAAATACAAATAGTTGTAGAGTTGAAGTAAATTAATGAAAAAAAAAACTTTTTTATCAATAATACTAGCAAGAGGCGGGTCTAAAGGACTTAAAAAAAAAAATATAAAAAAATTAAATGGAAAACACCTAATTTATTATACTATTCAAGCTTCATTGCTTTCGAAATATATTGATAGAACAATAGTTTCTACAGACGACCAAGCTATAAAAAAAATATCATTAAATTATGGAGCTGAGGTACCCTTTTTAAGACCAAAAAAATATTCACTAGATGGATCTACTTCAGAAGACTCAATTTCTCACTGCTTAAAGTGGTTAAAGATAAATGAAAATTATAATCCTGATTATGTTGTTTATCTACAATGCACAGAACCGTTTAGATCTATTTATTTGATCGACAATGGAATAAAAAAAATAATTTCACAAAATCTTGACTCAGTGTTTGCAGTAAGTAACTTTCATAAAAATATATGGATACAAAAAAATAAAAAAATTTCACGTGCATTTAGCTTTAGTAATAATTATTTGCCAAGACAATTTAAAATGCCCTTATTCCTTGAAAATACTGGATCCTTTTTAGTTTCAAAAGCAGGTGTTTTTAATGAAAAAAAAAGAATTGGCAATAAAATAGGAATTATTTTCGATAAAGATTATGTTCCTCTCGTTGATATCCATAATGAATACGACTTGAAACTAGCTCAGATTATTATGAAAAATTTAAAGTTGTTAGGTAAAGATATAAAAAAAAATATTATTTTATAAAATTTAATTGTCCTAAAAAATTAATCTTCTTTGGTGTATTTTCTTAAAGGATCTTATAGTTTCATAGTACAATTTTGAACTTAAATTATTCTTATATTTTTCAAAATTGAAATTTTCTTTCTTTAAAGGTTTTATTGTCCTAAGTATTTCCCTACTCTTTTTTGTCTCTTTCAAACGATATAATTTTTTAAAATAATGAAAAAATAAATTTGGTCTTTTGCAAAAATCATCATAGTCAACAATTGTTAAACCTCGTATTTTTAGTTTAAATATCATTTCGTTAAATTTTTTTATTTCCCAACAGCATCTTTCATAATTATTCAGAGATTTCCAAAACTTTAGTTCGTTTCTATTAATATGAAATGGTACTTTTTCTTTATTAATTTCTTTGTAGCTTTTAGTATAGCCTTTTTTTGAATATTTATTTCCTAGCCATTTTTTTTTTATAACTGATTTTAATACATCATCAGGCTGTCTAATCATTATTATTAAGTTCCTTATAGAGAAATCATTCAATTTTTTATTATCGAAAAAAATATTTGCGCATTTAATGATAATTCTCTCATCATTTTTTAAATTTTCTATTAATTCAAATCTTCTTTTTGAGTTACTTAGTGATTTGGTAATATAATTTTTACTCTTATATTTACTAATGTTAGAGTCATCATCGGTATTAAAATTATAATTTCTTCCATTTTTGTAGCTTAAATAAAAATCTTCAAAAAAATAACTTTTATAAAGTGCTGAAAGTTCTTTTTTGCTATTATTTTGGAAACTTAATAACAAATTTATCATCATTGGTTCAAATGATAACAAAGCGTTATCTAAGGAGCCCATAAGTAATGAAAATATTGATGTACCGCTTCTAGTAAATCCTGTAATAAAAATCTGATTTTCAATTAGATTTTCAATTTTTTTATTGTAGTTGTATTTAATATTCATTATGAATCTAATAATATCAACTGTAATGCAATCTGTTCCATTTCAAAAATACAAACCTTATGCAAAAGTTTTTAGAAAATGTATAGTTTGTTCAAAAGAAACTCAATCAACAATTTGGGAAAAAGATAAATATTTTAAAGCAAAAAAATGTAAGGTATGCTCCACTGTTTATTTAAGCCCAGTTCTTACTGATAAGGGTTTAAATCTTTATTATTCTCAAAATAGTCTGAGAAGATCAAAAAACTCAAAAAAAAATTATTTAAGAGATAAGCAATATATTATTGATAAAGAAATTATTGAAAACTTTATAGATAAAGGAAACGTTTTAGATATGGGGTGTGAAAATGGAAAGTTTTTAAAAATTCTTAATAATTCTTTTCATAAATATGGATTTGATATAGATACTTCAATTTCAAATGACATAAATAAATTTGCAAAAATAAATAAAGGAAATTTTTTTGAGGTAAATTATAAAGAAAACTTTTTTGATTTAATTGTTTTTAGAGGAGTTATAGAACATCTTTCAAATCCAAAAGATTATATAGATAGATGCTATAATCTTTTAAAAAAAGGAGGTTTACTTTATTTTTGTGCCACTCCCAACATAGATTGTATTACAGCCAATCTGTACAAAAAAAAATGGAATTTATGGCACCCAATACAACACATAAACTTATTTTCCTCAAAAACACTAAGTAAAATATGTAATAATAAAAGACTGGAATTAATTTCTGAATTATATCCATATATAAATACCCCATATGAAGACTTTGAGAGGGATACTAAAAAAATTATTAAAGATGCAAAATTTAAAAATAAATTAGTTTCAAAATCTCCTCCTTACTTTGGTAGCATGATGTCTTTAATTTATAAAAAAAGGTAATGCATTTATTTTTGATTTTTGATACATACACTGAGCTTGATCAAGCAATGCCTATAATAAAATACCTCAGTAAAAAAAAAAAAGATAAACCGTATGTTTTTTTTTTCAATAAAAAAGTTCATAAAAGCATTATTCAATCAAGAAATATTTCATCTTTATTAAAAAAAAATACTATTATTCTTAATAATAAAAATATTTTTTCTTTTGTTAGTTTTAGGATAACTTATTTAAAAAATTTTTTGAATTTTAAGTCACATAAAATTAAAATAAGGAATTATTTTTTAGATGTATTCATAGATAATTTCAAAAATATTTATACATCGGAACCATTAAATTTCCCAGAGAGCCAATTAAATAGAATCAATAAAAAATCAAATTTATTTTTTTATCCACATGCTTTTACTATAAAAACTTCTAAATATGACAAATATAGAAATATTAATTTAGAAAAATTTTATTCAAATTTAAAATCTAAGTACAAAAAGTTAGAATTAATAAAATCTAAAGCAAATTTTCTTGTCTCATCTCAACAAGAATTAGAATACCATAGTAAATTTTTACCAAATAATTTAAATTTGATAAATGTTGGTAATTTAAAATACAAAAATATATCACTTAATATTAATAAAAATCATAAAAATAAAAAATTTAGAGTATTATTAATTTTAGGAAAAAGTTTCTATGTTAAAAGAAATTCTCTATTTAAATTTATTCTTAGTCTATCTAACTTTTCAAAAAAAAATTCTATTAATTTTGATTACAAACTTCACCCAAGAGACATTAACTTGTCAAATGAAATGACCAAATTTAATAATCGTTATTTTGGCAAAGTAGACGGTTTTTTGACAGATATACTCAATGAGTATTCTCTTGTAATCGTCAATTCAAAAACATCTGCAATATTTGATGCTTTAAAATATAAATTACCTGTATTAATGTTTTATATTCGTTCTAATAAGACTGAAAATATGCAATTTGAATATATATTTTCAAAAAAAACTACATCATTATTTTCAAAATATGGTTTGGTCAAAGAATTTGAGCATCTTGATCATTTATTAAGAAATATATTGAAAATACAAAAAGATAAATTTCTTTATGATAAGACTTTGATTAAACAACTAAATAACTTTAATTTATTTATTAATCAAGATAATAATAAATCACTGAGTAGGAAATTACAGGGAATATGAAAAATTACTTTATTACAGGAGGTACGGGATCATTTGGTCAGGCTTTTTTAAAAAGTTTCTTAAATAAGAAAAATACAAATGTTTTTATTTACAGTAGAGATGAAATGAAACATTGGTACTTACAACAAGATCTCTTTAAAAATGCAAAGAATTTTAATTACATATTAGGAGATGTTAGGGATAAAGATAAACTAATATATTCCACAAAAAATATTGATTATCTTATTCATGCTGCGGCAACTAAGATTGTGCCTACAGCTGAGTCAAACCCAACTGAGTGCATAAATACGAATATATTTGGTGCAATGAACGTAGTAGAGGCTTCAAAAGTTAACAAAATAAAAAAAATAGTAGCTTTATCAACAGACAAAGCTTGCAATCCAATTAATCTATATGGTGCATCAAAATTAGCTTCTGACAAACTATTTATTTCAGCTAATTACGATAGTATAACTTCCTTTTCAAAATTTAGTGTAGTTAGATACGGAAATGTTATTGGTTCTAGAGGATCTATTGTACCTTTTTTTAAAAAACTTAATTCAGAAAATTCTAAATATTTTCCCATTACTCATAAAGATATGACTAGATTTGTAATTACTTTAGATGAGGCAGTGAAAATGGTTCAATTTGCTTTAAGAAACTCTCTAGGTGGAGAAATATACATAAAAAAATTACCATCTATTAGAATTATAGATCTTGCAAAGGCTGTAAATGAAAAGAAGAAAATTAAATTAATAGGAATAAGGCCTGGCGAAAAATTACATGAGGCAATGATTAGTCAAGATGACTCTTTAAATACCTTTGAATACAATGATCATTACAAAATCTTATCTCCCTTAATTGATAAAAAAATAAAAGGTAAAATTATTGCAAAATCAAAAAAAGTAAAAGCAAACTTTTCATATAGCTCCCAAAAAAATAATAGTTGGCTTAGTATTCAACAAATTAAGAAAATTATTGGTTAAAAATAAAAAGAAATTAATTATTTTTGGGGCGAGTGGTTTTTTTGGTATTAATGCATGCCTCATTCTAAGAAAACATTATTCAGTATATGCAGTAATAAATAAAAATGATTTTTATCTTAAGGGTATTAAAAAAATATATTTAAAAACAGATATTATAGATATAACAGAGAGAATTATTAAGGAATATAAACCTGATTTAATAATTAATGCAATTGGTTTCACAGATATTGATAGAGAATTAAAATATAAAGAAAAATTAATTAAACTTAATTTTGATATACCAAACCACATATCAAAAATATCAAATAAGTATTCTGTAAAATTTATACACATCTCTACAGATCAACTTTATGGAGATAATACTTTTTTTCATAAGGAGTCACAAAAACCAAATCCTGTAAACTTATATGGACTGATCAAATATAAAGCTGAAAAAAAAATATTATTTAATGATAAAAATACAATAATAGTTAGAACAAATTTTTTTGGTTGTAATAGACTTAACAAAAATAATTTATTTAATTTTATATATGAAAATCTTAAAAATAATAAAAAAATTTATTTATTTGATGATATATTTTTTACTCCTGTTTATATCAAAGATTTAATTAATATAATATCTAAGTTAATAAGTTTAAATTTTAAAGGAATTATTAATATTGCATCAAACAAGAGTATTTCAAAATACGAATTTGCTGAAATTATAGCAAACAAATTTAACTTTAATCCAAAGCTTTTAATAAAAACAAATACCTATAAAAAAAAAATATTTAAGATTAAAAGATCTAAAAATATGTCTTTGAGCAATCAAAAATTAAAAAAAATAATCCATAACTTAGATTTAGATATTATCAAATCTTTAGATAATTTTAAAAGTGACCTCTCTAATGGTTTCTTTAAAGAAATTACAAATCATATGAATTATAGCAGACATTATATTCCTATATCTACGATCAATAGACTTTCGAATGTATTAAAACACCAAAATTTGACTCAGGGAAATCAAATATCTGAATTTGAAAAAAAATTTTCTGAATATGTAGGTTCAAAATATTCCGTAGCAGTATCAAGTTGCACAGCTGGTTTACATATTTCTGCCAAAGCGCTTGGATTATCATCGTCGAATTGTCTTTTAACAAGCCCGAATACTTTCGTTTCATCAGCAAATGTAGCATATTATTTGGACTCAAACGTTTATTTTTGTGATATCGACCCCAATGGCCCTAATATAAATATTTCAGACTCAATTAAAATAATCTCTAATAAAAAAAATAAAATTAAGATTTTCATGCCAATTCATTATTCAGGTATTGCTTGCGATTTAACAAAATTTCAAGATTTAAGAAAAAAAGATCTTTATATCATTGAGGATGCAGCACATGCTTTAGGTTCGACCTATAAATGCGGAAATAAAGTTGGATCATGTGTATATAGCGATGTCACAGTTTTCTCATTCCATCCAGTCAAATCTATAACAACTGGAGAGGGAGGTATGATAACTACAAATAATAAAGAAATATATGAAAAATTATTAATGTTGAGAACTCATGGTATTAATCAAATAGCTTCTAAAAATAAAAATAGACATAATCAATTCTCAAAAGGTGAATTAAATCCATGGTATTTCGAAATGCAAGATTTAGGTTTTCATTACAGAATTACAGATATACAAGCTGCCATCGGTATCGAGCAGCTTAAGTTATTAGAGGATTTTATTAGTAAGAGAAGATTATTATCTTTCAAGTACATAGATTATTTTAAAAATTCTTCAATAAAAACATATGATAAATCTGTAATTGAAAGAAGTTCATGCCATCTTTTTAACATAAGAATAAATTTTGAGGAAAGTAAGATTAATAAAGCAAATTTTATCAACGAGCTCAAAAAAAAAGGTATTGGATGTCAAGTTCATTATATACCAGTCCCATTACATCCATTTTATCAAGATAAAGGGTTTAATTTAAGTGATTTTCCTAATACAAAAAAATTTTATAATGAAGTTTTGAGTATCCCACTATTTTATACAATGTCCCAAAATCAACAAAAATATGTGAAACAAAAAATACTAGAAGCAACTCAATGAATATAGCCATTATTCCTGCAAGAAAAAATAGTAAAAGAATTAAAAATAAAAATGTAAAAAATTTTTTGTCAAAACCAATATTATTTTATCCAATTCAGGAATGTATAAATTCTAAACTATTTCATAAAATTATAGTTTCATCTGACTCAGATAAATATTTAGAATTAACAAAGAAAAAGTTTAATAACTGTATAATGCATAAAAGATCAAATAAGAATTCCTCACATAAAGCCACTACTAGTGACTTACTAAAAGAGATAATTAATTATTTTAATTTTGACGAAAATAATAATTTATGTTGCATATATCCATGTAATCCATTGTTAAAAAAAAATAATTTAAAAAAAACTTTTTTAAAATTTAAAAAGAAAAAATATGATCTTTTATTTACCATGGCGCAGTCAAGTATAGCTGAAAATAGTTTGTTTAATTTTAAAAATGGTAGGATTAGACAGTGTTTTAACAAAAATAAAAAAGTAATAAATTCACAGTTCCAAGCTAAATACTATAGAGATTGTGGCCAATTATATTGGTTTAATAAAAAACATATTTTTAGAAAAAAAAATTTATTTAGCGGCTATATAGGTGGATATTTACTCGATGAAAGTGAATATCAAGATATTAACAATGACTTGGATTGGGATATTGCAAAATTAAAATATAAAAAAAATTATAATATATGAAGAAATTATTTATTTGGTATTCGTTGAAGGGATACCGTAGGTTAAAGAAAAAAAATCTATCTTTTCTTGACGATATTAAATATTTTGTTGAAGATGACCTCTTATTAAATAATACTTTAAAAAATCAAAAAATTAATAAAACTTATATAAACTTTTTCCTTAACTTAAGATTTAATAAAGTTTATTTATTTTTTTTTGGTCTCTCTAGAGGTAGATTAAATGTATTACCAATATCAAGAGTATTTTACAGTAAAATTGAAAAAAAATTTAATATCAAAGTTTCATTTTTTTTAAGTTATTCTTTATATTCAATCTTTGTATTAGAAAGATTTTTAGTCTTTTTTAAGGTTTGGTTTAAAATCTTTTTTTTTATTTATAATTTTAAATCACAAGATAAAAACGTAAAAAAGATATACTTATACTCTATACCAAATAATGTTTTTAAAATGAATTCTAAATCAGATAATTTAATCTCATTTATTCTTAAAGAATTTAATGTCGATAAAAAAAACTCAATTATCTACCATAATAATAAAAATATAGATCAAACAAGTATAGTTGGCCTTAAATTAACATATCTACAATTTCCAATAACTATAAATAATTTAGATTTGAAAAAAAAAGTTAATATATTTAGATTACTTTTTCTTTCAGTTTTTAAAATTCTTTTATCAAAAATAATGTTTAGTTATTTTTTAGATCCAACTAGTTATTTTCTCAAAAGTGCAAATCTTATTTCTAAATTAAATATAGATTATTTTATTTTTAATAATTCAGATTATATAAATAGACCTTTGTATACTTATGAAAAGAGTATATCTCCAAAAGTATTTTTTTTATTCTATTCTTTAAGCTGTCAAATGGCATACAGTACTAAGAATAAAGTTGTATTTGGATTGGGGTGGAAATCATTTGACTGGCCAAATTATATTCTTTGGAGTGATATATTTGATAAGATTTTTAAAGATTATAGATATTTAAAAAACCTAAATGCTAAGATTATTGATGAACCTATTAATCTCGTAGATAATGGGAACAATCTTGCTTTCCATAATAAATCAATATCTATATTTAATGTATATAATAGATCTCTAATTGAAAATTTTATTTATTGCAGGCCAAAAATATATGAGCATTTCACGTTTAATAATAGTTTAAAATTTATAAGTGACATAACTGAATATAGTATTAAAAACAAGATATACTGTTATATAAAAGAAAAAAGAAAGTCTCATATTAAAAATAAAAAATACTTGAACTTTTTAGATAATATATCAAAAAATAAGTATATAGAAATTATTGATAGTGATTTCTCAGCTAAAAGAATGATAAGTGATACAGACTTGACTGTTTCATTCCCTTTTACATCAACAGCAACTATAGGAAAAAAACTTAATAAAAAAAGTATTTACTATGACTCAACTGAAAAAATTACAGATCAAAATATAGCTAATTTAAATATAAACATTATAAATAATAAGAAAAATCTTTATAATTTTTTCGATAATTTTTTTAAAAATCTAACATGAAATCATACATTGATCACATAACAAGCACTTCAAGAAGTATAAGCAAGGATATCAATATCAAATCACAAATGAAAATTGATAGTAGACCAGTATTTAGATCCTCAGCTATATTTCCAGTGTTTTTAAATAAACATGTTAATGTAAGATTACTATTTCTTGGCTATTGGATAATAAAAAAAAATATAGATATTGTCTCATCCGTTTTAACAATTAGAGATAAAAAAGGTAAGCCATTATTTAGGAGGTCTATGGAAATCTTTGAAGTAAAATCTTATGAAATTGACCTTAAAAAACTACTTAAAAAAATTATTAATTCCAAAAATTTTGTGGGGTCTGCTGAAATAGAATTTTTCTCAAATACTAATTTAACCTTTCCATATCCAGCTGTAACTATAAATTTTTTTTCAAATTCATCGTCTACTTTTGTCCATACAACAAGTAGAATTTACAATGATCATGATGATAAAATAAATAATAATAAAATTAATGTCAAAGAAAGTGGTTTTGATTTATTTCTAAACAATTCTAGTTTACCAATTATTTCTTTTGTAAATGGCCCCAATTTTATTAATAGAAAATTTCTTAAATTTGAATTTATTGACCGAAATGGTCATAAAATTAGTTATTGTCATCCATTAAAAAATCTTGATCCATATAAACCAATATTTCTTAACCTTCTTTTTAATAGTAAAATTAAAAATTTCTTAAAATCCGATAGTGCGTTGGTAAAAATTAGCCATACATTTACTGACTTCTATCCGAGATTCTTAGTTTTAAACATTAACAAAAAAAAAGATATGACTTCATTAACGCATTCATATTATGATACTTCTAATTTAAAAGATAAGTACAACTTCTGGAAAAATCCTAATAAAAAAAAATATAGCGATGCTGTTTTAAGTGTTCCTTTATTTAAAAATTATATTACTGAATTAGTGATTTATCCTATAATGTCCTTAGAAAATTCTATTAATTTAGATCTAGAAATTTATAATAAAAAAGAGCTTATCAATAAAGTTGAAAACTTTTTTGTCATTAATAAAAAAATCAAGAGAAGAGTATCTTTTATTATTAATAATTTAATTAATGTACCAAATAAAAACGATAACTTTGTAGCAAAAATATCTTTCAATTCATCTAATGTAATTCCAAGTAGAATTAAATTTGGAATGAACGTTAAAACAAATAAAAATAATATATTTCCAACAAATATTTGCTTTAATGCCAGAGTTGCAAATATATATAATGACTCAAAGCCATCTTCTTTTAAGTGGGCTCCAATAATTAACCATAAAAATTCTTTTTTTAATATATCAAACATCAGTTTTAGAAAAAAAATTAAAAGGGATGCAAACTTAATAATTAAATTTTGGAGAGAAATTGATAATAAATTTATAGAAAAAAAAATTAAAATTAATGAGAATAGCTTTTATAATTTTTCTTTACGTGAGAATAATAAAATTCAAAATTTTTTGAAAAATAAGCCAGGATGGGTAACTATTCAAAGTGATAATTCTAATTTAGATGCATGGTATTTTGAAGATATGAATAAAGGTACAATTGGTGGAGACCATTTTTTTTAGTAAATATGAATATCTGGGAAATCGAAAATAAATTTTATTACCACTCAGATCCAACTAGAATTATTAAAATAGTTTACCATTATGAAATATATAAAATGATAACACAACTTTCAGGGGATATTATTGAATGTGGTGTTTTTAAAGGTAATAGTTTAAATAGATTTTTATCTTTTAGAAAATATTTAGAAACTCAATCTAAAAGATTTATTTATGGTCTTGATGTATTTGGTTCATTTCCTCCACAAAAGATCAAGCAAGATAATTTATTTGCCAAAAAACATGACACTGTTGCAGGTAATGGTTATAAAAAAAAAGATTTAGAAATAAATTTTAAAAAAAAAGGCTTTAAAAATTTTAAGCTTATTAAAGGCGATATAAATAAAACAATACCAAAATTATTAAAAAATAAAAACAAAATAGAAATATCTTTGCTTCATTTGGACTTAGATGTTTATCAACCAACATTATTTGCTCTAAATAATTTTAAAGATAGAATTGTAAAAAACGGTATAATTTTAGTCGACGATTATAATATTGTTGATGGAGCAACAAAGGCTGTTGACGAATTTTTGATAGAAAATAAAAAATTAACACTTAAAAAACTCAATCTATTGCCTAACCCTTCATATATTATCTATAAATAAATTATTTTATCATCTTTGATAATGACAAAATCTTATTATCAGAGATACTTATTTTTTTAAATATTTTAATAGTTTCTTTAGGATTTGAGTTAATAGCTACTCGAAGTATATCCATCCAATTAATATTATTTTTTTGTCTAACATTTTCAATTTCATCAATTATTTTCAAAATTTCTATATTTTTTTTATTAATGTCCATTATTTTACAATATTCAAAATAGTTTTTATTTGATACCATTCTAATATATCCACACTTTTCAAATACTTTTAATGAGGCAAGATTGTTCTTCTTAATATTTGCGATCAAAATTAAATTTTTTTTAATTTTTTTATGAAATTTTTCTAAAATTGTATATGATTCTTTATTCCCTCTTATACTTTTAATAATCGCAATTGATATCTCATAAATGAAACTATTAACTTTATCAAGTCTAATATAACCAACATTTTTATTATTAAATTTTATAATAAATACCATTTTATGATCTATTCCTTTAAGCCATTGAAGGTGTTCATCTAATTTAATTAGATTATTATTTTTTAAAGATTGTTTTCTTACGTAGTTATCATTTCTTAAAGTATGTAAAAATTTATAATAGTTTTTGTTTAATTTTATAAATTGATACGTCATTCTAGATAAATATTTAAATTAGTATAATATGTATAAATTTTAAGAAAATGAAAAAAAAGATATTCCCCAAGTTTATAGCAGAGGTATCCGCAAATCATTGTGGTTCAATAGATCAGGCAAAAAAAATTATTTTACAATCAAAACAATATGGTGCTGATGCTGTGAAAATTCAAACTTATGAACCAAATAGCATGTCTTTAAAATTAAAAACAAATAAATATAAAATTAAATCTGGACTATGGAAAAATAATTATTTGTGGGATTTATATAATTATGCAAAGACACCTTTTTCATGGCAAAAAGAGTTATTTAATTTTGCTAAAAAAAATGGAATTTTTTTATTCAGTACACCATTTGATATCAAAGGTTTAAATATATTAGAAGAATTAGGCTGCCCAATTTATAAAATATCTTCTTTTGAAATGAATGACGTATCTCTCTTGAATGAAATAGGAAATGTAAAAAAACCAGTCATAATGTCTACTGGTACAAATAATTTAAAAAACATAGAAAATAGTTTCAATTTTCTTCTAAAAAAAAATATTAAGGAGGATAATATAGCTCTATTATATTGTGTTAGTAATTATCCATCAAAAAATTCTGACTATAACCTAAATAATATAAGAATACTTAAAGATAAATTTAATTGTAAGATAGGCCTTTCTGATCATTCCAAAGATCCTATAATTGCTTACTCTTCAATTCTTGTAGGAGCGGAAATCATTGAAAAACATGTTGCACTTAGTAATCAAACAAAAGGGCCTGATATTCAATTTTCTCTTAAAGGCGAAGAGATATTAGAATTTAAAAAAAATATTGATAGTGCATTTAAATTATTAGGTAAAAATAAATTTGTTATAAAAGATAAAAAAAATAATTTTTTTTCTAGATCATTGTTTGCAAAAAAAAATATTTCAAAGGATGAAATATTTAGTAGAAAAAATATAATTTCATTAAGACCAAATATTGGATTGAGCTCAGTAAACTTTTTTAAAATATTAAATAAGAAATCACCATTAAACATAAAAAAATACGAGCCTATACCAATATCTATTTTAAAAAAAATTTAGTCTGTAATGATATCAATAGTTATACCCTCAATTCTTGAAAATTCATTAGTTTCAACATTAGAGTCGATAGACAAATCTACAATTAAACCAAAAGAAATAATTATAATTTTACCTGATCAACATAGATACAAAAATGATAATATTTTAAAAAAAATAAAGAAATACAAAAACACACTCATTCATTATTCTAAAAAAAAAGGTCAAGTTAATCAGAGAATTTTAGGTTTTAAAATGGCATCACAAAAATATGTCATGCAACTAGACTCAGATATTATTTTAAGAAAAAATACTATAGAAATACTTTTTGATTTTATAAAAAACCACAAAGATAATATTTCAGTATCTGGTTTCATTTATAATAATAAGGACTCTACAATTAAAAAAGACTATATAAATAAATATTTAAATTATTTACTATTTCATGGCAAGACTAACCCCAAGCCTGGTACTATATCTCAAATAGGAATCCCATTTTCCTTCGGAAAAAATGATTTTACTGATGAATTTCATAAAGTTGAGTGGTTACAAGGAGGTATAGTTATGCATAAAAAATCAAATTTGATTCTAGAAAATTACTTTAATTTTCCAGGACCTGCATATTGTGAAGATGTTATTCACTCTATTCTTTTAAAAAGAAAAAATATTAATTTATATCTTTCAAAAAATGCTATATGTACTCATATAGAAGTTAATTCAAAGAAATTAAGGTTTGATTTTTATACTGAGTATATAATTAGATTAAAGTTATTAAAGCTACTTGGCACTAAAAAATATTTAAGGTTTAATACATGGTTCTTATTTTACATAATTAAGATAAACTTAAATCTCTTAATACGAAGTTAATAAAATATTAAAATGAACATATTAATCACAGGACATGCAGGATTTATTGGCTTTCATTTATCAAAAGCAATACTTACATCAACAAGTCATAAAGTAATAGGAATTGATAACTTTAATAATTACTATGATGTTTCTCTAAAAAAAAAAAGATCGAAGATTTTAAAAGAAATATGTAATAAGAATAATTTTATTGAGTTCAAACTTGATGTAAAAAGTGGAAAATTAGAGACTGTATTTAATAAATTTAAAATACATATTGTTATTCATTTAGCAGCTCAGGCAGGAATAAGATACACACTATCAAACCCAAAATCCTACATTGATAGCAATATATATGCGTTTTTTAATCTTATGGAAAATATGTCTAAATTTAATGTAAAAAAGTTTATATTTGCTTCAAGCTCAAGTGTTTATGGATCAAATAAAAAATTACCATTTAATGAGGAACACAAAACAGATAATCCTATACAATTGTATGCTGTAACCAAAAAAACAAATGAATTAATGGCAAATGTATATAGTTCACTATTCTCAATTCAAACTATTGGATTAAGATTTTTTACAGTATATGGGGAATATGGCAGACCTGATATGGCAATATATAAATTTGTTAAGTCAATAGATAATAATAAGATTATAAATGTCTATGGAAATGGAAAATTAAAAAGAGATTTTACCTATGTTGATGATGTAGTTTTTAGTATATTAAAAATTGTTAAACTAAAAAAATGGAAATTTAATAACCCTCATAATAAATACTTTGATATTTTTAACATTGGGGGAAGCTCACCTGTTACAATCAACAAGTTAATAAATTTAATAGAATTAAATTTAAATAAGAAAGCAAAAATTAATTATATAAAACAAAACCCAATTGATATGGATGTAACTCATGCATCATGTAAAAAACTTAATTTATTTATAAATATAAATAATATTACAAAGCTAAATTTAGGTATTAAAAAATTTATTGAATGGTATAAAAATTTTTATAATAGTAAATAAATAATGAGTAAATTAAAAATTAATTATCCAGAAAATAAATCTTTTTATATAGGTAGAGGTGAACGATTATCATTTATATTGGGACCTTGTGCTATTGAGAGCGAAATGCATGCACTAAAAATGGCAGAATTAATTTGTAATATATGTCAAAAAAAAAACGTAAACTTCATCTATAAATCTTGTTATGATAAAGATTGTAGATCATCTATTAATTCTTTTTATGGAGTTGGTATTACAAACGGCCTTAAAATATTATCAAAAATTAAAAATGAATTTAAAATTCCGGTTACGACCGATTTTTCAATACATTCCGAAGCACCAATCATTTCTGAAGTTTGTGACTTAATTCAAGTTCCAGCATATCTTTGTAGACAGAGTTCAATTTTGAAGTCAGCTGCACAAACTGGAAAACCTGTTCATTTAAAAAAAGGCCAATTTATGAGTCCGTGGAATATGAAAAATAGCGTTCTTAAACTTGAGTCTTTTGGTTGTACTCAAATGCTTTTAACTGATCGAGGTACTTTTTTTGGATATAATATGTTAATAAACGACATGAGATCTTTACCAATAATGGCTGAAACAAATTATCCTGTCTGTTTTGATGCAACACACTCTGTTCAAATGCCCACTTCAATGGGAAATATTTCAGGTGGACAAAGAGAATTTATTCCTCACCTAGTTAGATCTGCTGTAGCGTGTGGAGTAAATGCTGTTTTTATGGAAGTCCATGATGATCCCCAAAATGCTCTTTCAGATAAAAATACAGTTCTAGATATAAAATATTTAGATAGAATAATTGATGAGTCTTTAAGTATTCACAAAGTTCAATTAGAGTTAGAAAAAAAATATGGTAGAGAATACATCCACAATTAAACAACTTATTAGAGAAATAAAAAATATTCCTTTTTTAAAAGATAACGCAATATTAAGAGATGTTATTGACATTAAAGAAAAATTTAACTTTGGAACAGTTGTAATTGTAGATAAAAAAAATACTGTACTAGGAATTGTAACAGATGGAGATCTTAGAAGGATAATCACAAAATCTCAAAAGCACTATTCAGCTCTAATGGTAGAAAGTGTGATTAATTTTATGAATAAAGACCCTATTTATTTAAATCATAGCAATTTATCTATAGATAATATTAAAGAAATTTTTGTTTCTAATAAAATTTTGGATATTGTAGTTGTCGATAATGACAAATGCTTAAAAGGCATTATTCATATACATGATATTTTAGAAAAATATGTTTAATCGCGAAAAAAAATTTAAAAAAAAATTAAAATCAAGAACGAAAATGTTTGCTGGTTGGTTATCTTTTTCGCACCCATCAATATCAGAAATTTTTTCTAATATAAATTTTGATTTTATTGCTATTGATATGGAGCATTCAACAATAAACAATTACGATGCTCAGAGAATAATATCTATAGTACAATCTTTTGATATTCCTTGTATTCCTAGACCTTTAAACCATAAAAATGAAATAATTAAACCTCTTCTAGAGTCTGGTTGTGATGGCATGCTTTATCCAAATATTGAAAATCCAAAAGATATAAAAGAAATATTAGACAACTCGAAATATACTCCTCTAGGAAAAAGAAATTACGGTATAAATAGAGCACAGATGTATGGTTTTAAAACATCAGAATATTTTAAAAAATGGAATAATTATTCATCAACTCTCATTCAAATTGAGTCTAAAGAAGGAGTAGAAAATTTAGAAGAAATTTTTCGCAATTCTTCAAATTTTATTGATGGGGTAATGATCGGGCCATATGACTTATCTGGCTCACTAAAATGTCCAGGTGAGTTTAATAATACTGATTACCTTAAATGTATCAAACATGTTATAAAATTGTGTAAAACCTATAATACCAGTTGTGGAACTCAATTGAGTAATATTAGTAAATCACTTATAAATGAAAATTTTAAATTAGGATTTACTTTTTTAGTATTAGGTAGTGATTTATTTGCCCTTTGGAATTGGGCTGAAAACATTAATAAATTAATCAAAAAATAGTCCTAATGCAGTCATTTATAGATAACCTATTTAATCTAGAAAATAAAAATATAATTATTTTAGGTGGTTCGGGACATTTGTGCTCAGAATTTTGTGAAGCTTTTATTAGGTGTGGATCAAATGTTTTTATACTAGATAAGAGTTCAAAAAAAAATAAATCATTAATTAGGAAATTAAAAGATTTATCAGAAAATAATAATCAAATTATTAAGTCTTATGTATTAGATACCACAAAAAGATCTCAACAGTTCAAAGTATATAAAAATATAAAAACTAAGATAAAAAAAATAGATGTTTTGATTAATGGTGCAGGAATAAATAATGCTTCAGATTTTTTAAACATAAAATTACAGGACTGGCATCATGTCATTAATTCTCATTTACAATCAGCATTTATATCTTGTCAATTATTTGGAAAAGACATGATTAAACAAAAATCAGGAAGTATCATAAATATCTCATCTATGTCATCTAACCCACCTCTATCAAAGGCCTTTGCATATTCTGTAGCAAAGTCAGGTTTATCAAATTTGACAAAAAATCTTTCAAGAGAATGGGGAAAATTTAATGTTAGAGTAAATGCGCTGAGACCTGGTTTTTTTCCGACTAAATGGAATACCAAGAATTTTATCGACAATAAAAGAAAAAATAATATTTTTAATCATACTCCAATGAAACGTTTTGGTAATCCAAAGGAACTAGTTGGTGCAGTTATTTGGCTTGCTTCAGATAGCTCAAAATTCGTTACTGGTTCAGAAATAACAGTTGATGGAGGCTTTAGTGCTCAATCAATCTAAAATAAGCAAAACTCTATTTATCACTGGAGGGAGCAAAGGTTTAGGTTTAACAATATTAAAAAAATACTTAGAGAATGGTTATGATGCTATTTGTGTATCTAGAACAAAGCCTAAACTAACAAAATTTAAAAATAAGGTTAAATTTATTAAATGTGACTTATCCAATACTTCAGCAGAAAATATAATTCACAACTTTCTTACATCTCAAAATATAAAAATTGATACGTTGATTAATAATGTAGGAAAATCTAATTGGAAGTCATTACAACAAATTAATTATAAATTTATAAATGAGATGTTCCAATTAAATTTATTTTCAACTATCATGGTAACTAAAATTACTCAAAAATATTTTAAAAAAAACTCCTCAATCATTAATATATCAAGTTTAGCTAGCAAAAGAGGTACTATTAATAATTCTATTTATTGTTCTGCAAAATTCGCATTAAATGGTTTCACACAATCGCTATCTAAAGAGCTCGGAAAAAAAGGTATTAGAGTAAATGCTATTTGCCCAGTTTTAGTTAAGACTCCAGGTTTGACTGAGGCTCTAAAAAGTAAGGAGTCACCATCAAATGGAAAGAATATAAATAAATTTTTGTTGGATTTTAAAAAAAAACAAACAGCTTTAAATAAACTTCCAAGTGCAATTGATGTTTCAAATCTATGTATTTTTTTATCTTCCCCATTCTCAAATTCTATTACTGGTCAATGTATTAATATTGATTGTGGAATATTATCGAATTAGTGACCAAAGTTTTTGCTTTTATACCCTGTCATATGAACTCAGTGAGGCTTCCTGGAAAGGCCATGATTAAAATAAAAAATTATCCAATGGTTGAGCATGTTTATAGAAGAGCAAAACTAGTAAATCAAATTGACGAAGTTTATATAACAACCTGTGATGATATCATTTTCGATTACTGTATTAAAAATGGAATAAAAGTTATTAAATCTTCAAAAAAACATGAAAATGGTACAACTAGAGTTGCAGAAAATATTGATAAATATGATCTTTCACACGTGCTAATACTTCAGGGAGACGAACCATTGATTAAACCAAGAGATTTAGAGGAATTTATAAGTCACATAAAAGAAAATCCAAACATACAATCATGGAATTTTGTCACTAATTTAAGATCTCAAAAAGATATGAAAGATGAAACAGTAGTAAAATGTAAGATCGATCAAAAATCAATAATAGATCTATTTAGGTCAAAAAAAGATGATTTTAAAAAATTTTATAAAATTATGGGTATTTTTTGTTTCAAAAAAAAAATATTAAAACAATATGTAAAAATTAAACCATGTGATGATGAAAAAAATTTGCTAATTGAGCAAATAAGAATACTCAAAAATTCAATAGATTTATGTGCATTTAAAGTTAATGAAAGTCAAGTTTCTGTAAATATAAAAGCAGATAAAATAAAAGTAGATGAAATATTAAAGAAAAATACTGAACAATATAGTATCTTTAAAAAAGCATTCAATATTGTCTAGAAACAATTCATATTCTTATAAAAATTATAAAAATTATTATAAGTATATTCATAGAATATTCCCATATGTCCAATATATATCATATATAAATTATATAAGAGTAAGTTTTTCTAATATTAATTTGCACAAAAATTTACAAAAATTGAACTTAATATTTATCATAAAAATAATTACTAAAAAAATAATCAAAATAATAATTTCAATTTTTATTCTCAATATAAATAAAAAAAAATATATAAAAAAAAATATTATTATTTCTTATGAAACTAAATACTTAAAAGATAATTATTTTTTTGAAATTGAGCAATATTTCAATGACAATAATATCAGTTATACAAAAATACTAATTCCCTATAATACTGCATTTAAATTAAAAGTTTTAAATTTAAGTTCAAATAAATCTATAATTAGATTATCAACAATAAATAACTTTTGGATTGAGTTTAAATCAATATTTACAACAATAAAATTTACTTTTAGTTTAATTGTTAATAAAGACCTTAAAACAAAAGATAAAATATTTCTTTTTAATGGTTTTATAAATGAAAAAACTTCATCTGATTTTAGAATTTACTATCAAATAAAAAACCTTGTAGACAAGAAAGAGGTCAAAAATATTTTTTTGCCTTTTGAAGGCCATATTTTTGAAAGGCTTATATGTAAAAATATTAAGAAAAATATTTTCGGTTTTCAAATTGCACCGATTTTTTGTGGTAATTTATCTGTCAACAACTTACAAACTCATCACCTTCCAAATAAATTATTTCCATTAAGTGATTATTATAAAAAAAAATATGAAAAAATATTTCTTTATCATCGTTTCAAGATCTATTCACGTGGTACTTCAATAAAAGATAAAATTTATAAAAGTATTTCTTTTAACGCTAAAAAGGATATAAATATAATTTTATGCCCAGAGGGTATATACAATGAAGTTTATTTTTTCCTGAATTTTGCGTCACAAAAACTTATATACAACAAAAAAATTAATTTTTACTTATCTCTTCATCCTTTAATTGATATTGAAACTATAAATAAATTTATAAAAAATAATTTAAATTTAAATATTACTATTATCAAAAATAATATTTCTTTTAACCCACTGAATACATTTTCACTTTTCTCTGGTTCTTCATCTGTTATTAAATTCACTTCTAAGGGATATATACCATTATATCTCGATAGGAATTTTGATGAATTAAATCCTTTGTTCGATTTCAAAAAGTTTATACCAACTGTATCTGACAATATAACTTTAGAAAATTCAATTCAAAATTTTAGTAAAAATTTTGATAAGGATAAATATATTTTCCAAGATAAAATTAATGAAATTAGTGATATGATCGAACCTTTAAATATCAACCTTGTTAAAGAAGAATTGAATATAGCAAATTAATTATGGAAGAAATTACTGTGATAATTCTTGCATATAATTCTGAAAAATATATCAAAAAATCAATTGACTCTATAATCAATCAAACATTTAAAAGTTGGAAATTAATTATAATAAATGATGGATCAACAGACGGTACTATCAAAATTATTAATTCATATACAGAATTATTAAAAAAAAAACTTTTAGTAATAAATAATAAAAAAAATTTAGGAATAAATTTATCAATGAATAAAGCTCTTACAAACGTTAATACCCAATATTTTACAAGGCAAGACTCGGATGACATTTCAGATCTAAATAGGTTAGAAATACTTATTGAGAGTCTTAAAAAAAATAACAATTATGATTTTGTTAGTTCAAGAATGATAAGTCTTATAAAAAAAGATATTATTTTACCTAATAAATTAATAAAATATCCACAAAAAAAAGATTTTATCAAGTCTCTACCTTTCTGCAATGCTCCGACTTTATTTAGGTCTAATATCCTCTCAAAAGTAAAGTATAATGAATCATATATTTATAAAAAAAGATTTGAGGATTATGAATTTTTTTTTAGGTGTTATTTAAATGGTTATAAAGGTTTTAATATTGATAAGGTAACTTATTTTGTAAGACAAGATTATTCATATCAGAATAAAATAACTATTAATCAAAGGGTCATAGAATTTTTACTAAAACTCAAAATTTATAAAAAATTTAATCTAGATAACAGGTATTTTCTTTATATTTTATTACCATTGATAAAAATTATTATTCCTTCATTTTTATTTAAAATATATAGAAAAATAAATTAATTATAATTATACCTAAAAGTATATAATCTAATTTATATTTAATTTATGAAAAATAAAAAGTTAATTTTCTTCGTAATAAATAAAAAAGTCATAGATGTTTTTTTAAATAATCATATAGAAAAGTTAACGAAAGAATATCATATATCTTTTATATCATCAGAGTATTCTAAAAAGCTAAACATAAATAATCAAGAATATGTCAATAATTTTGTTAATTTGAAAAGATCATTTAATATTTTCAATTTTATATCAAACTGCTTTAATACTTTGAAAATTATAATCCATCAAAAACCAAATTTAATAATATCTATTCACCCAAAAAATGGCTTAATTCTGTCATCATTAAAATATTTTTATAAATTTAGTTTTCTACATATCGTAACTGGACAAATTTGGTCTAATAAAAAAGGTTTTAAAAAATTTATTTTCAAATTTTTTGATAAATTCTTATTTACAAAAAGTAATTACCTTTTAGCAGACAGCAAAATGCAAATAAAATTTTTAAATACCGAAGGCTTTGATAAATTTAATATTACTTGTATAAAAAATGGATCAATATGTGGTGTAAATACCAATATATATAATGCATCTATAATTAATAAAAAAAAATTTTTTCTTCAAAACAAAATATCTCCAGAAACAAAATTAATTTTATATGTGGGTAGAATTAATTA
>MDTG01303293.1_pt1 | contig 27999 bp, 22 predicted proteins | sample 811421 | NCBI WGS metagenome assembly MDTG01 (sample SAMN05326645, study PRJNA326480) | marine metagenome | isolation source: seawater | place: Pacific Ocean: South East | collected 2011
TGCCCGAAATGACGTTGCCGAGACCGGTCACGCTGCCCGGCGGACCGGATTTTCCGATCACGGCGTTGGATCCGAGCAAGCGAATCCCGACCGTGCTCAGAGAACTGGGGTGTGCGTCGACATTGCCGCCGTCGTCAAGTCCGAGCCAGACTCGGTCCACGCGCCCGCCGTCGCTGCCGTTGTCGAACTCGATCCCGGCGCGGGGGAACGCGACGATGCCCAGGTCGAAAACCTCGAGGTTTCCCGAGGTCACTCTGAGACCGGCGGCGAATGGATCCGTCGAGGCATCGATCGCCGCGCCGTCGAGATAGATGACCGGCGGGCCGCCGAAGGAGGCCCCGGGCGCGTTACCGCCGAAGATCACCAGGTCATCGGTGATGTCGGGGAGCGGTCCGAGCAGTGCCGATTCGGGCCCGATCTCGCCGGCCACCGAGAACTCGATTCGATCCGGACCCGGCAGCGCATTGGCTTCCTGTATCGCGGCCCTGAGCGTGCACAGCTGTCCCGGCGCGGTGTCGTCACAGATACCGTCGCCCGGATCGTCGTCCTGGGAAAAGACGTCGTCGAACAGCGCGTCCACGGTGAATGTCGCGGCGTGACCGGTCGTCGAGGCCAGCCCGAGGGCAAGAACGGCCGGGACGGCGGCCTGGAACATCATGTTTTTGCGGTGCATGCGGGTTCACGTTTGGTTGTTTCCTGTCAGTGTTTTTCGGCGTGAGCGCAAAAAAGTGGCCATAAGAATGCTTCTTCGACGAACAGTGATTTACCAGGACCTGCACGCGTTCGGCTCGCGCCGGGCCCGAGGGGCGACAAGACGCGCCGCCGCGAGCGGGAGACTCGAGTTGAATCGACACCGAAATACGAGGAGCGGAAATGAAAAACGAATTCCCGATGAAAGCCCGAAGCGCGGCGATTCCGCTGCTTGCTGCATGCCTGTTGGCGCCGCCCGCGCTTGGCCAGCACGTGACGTTGCTGGAGGTGCGCAAGGACAGTGAGGACGACCATCGGACCACGGTCGAGATCGTGGTGCCGATGGAATTGAACGGTTTCGACTTCGACAACCCGATGGATGAGGAGCAAAGTTCGCTGGCGGTCTTTTCCGACGATCGGGATCGCGATCTGCTGCGGATTCACGAGGACCGGCAGGGAGAGCTGCGCGAACAGGGCTACTCCACGCAGCCCGCGATGTCTTTCGGGGGCGTGGCCGACTATGCCAGCAACAAGGACATCAAGCTTCGGATAGCGGTCGATGCCGCGCCCTCCGATGGCGCCGGCCGGTTGTATCTCCGGGGCGCGGCGATGCTCAATTTCGCCGGAGAAGGCGAGGCCGAGACGCTGCAGGTCGCCGACGTGCCGGTCGAGATGCCCTACGACACCGAAGGCTTTGCCAGCGAAATCGGACCGATCATCGTTTCGCCGGACGGCAGCGCCGAGATGGATGGTGTGACCTATAGAAAGTTCACCGTGACCGGCGCGGAAAGTTCGATCGTAAGTGCCGACCCGGTCGACGGTGACGACTCGGCGGAAGTCGAATTCTGGGGTATTGCCGACAATCAGTTCGTGCTCAAGGAAGTGCCCGATACGATCTCGCTGGAGATCCGTTACACAGCCTTGCGCAAGGTGCCGGTCGAATTCGATCTGGAGTTTTCGGTCGGGTTGTGACAAGCGCGGCGTCCGGCGCCGTGCCGTAGTGGGTCGCGGATTCTCCGTTGGCCACTATTCGCGGACGCTTTCGAATACTTGATTGTGAGCTCACCCGTGGAAGAACAAATGCAGAATCAGGCAGCACCGGAAATCCGCAGTATCGACGGCATGCGAATCGCTGATTCGTACCCTGTAATTCGACGAGCGAGGCGAACGGCGCAGGAATGGCTGCGGATGACCTTGCCGCTGCTGCTGGCCTGGAGTGCCGGCGCCTCGGCCGGAGGCGGTTCGGAGTGGATCGAACCCGGGACCGGAAGCTGGACAACCGCGGAAAACTGGTCCCCGGCGTCAGTGCCCGACAGCGCCGATGTGACGATCGACAACGGCGGCACGGCGCAGGTCGCCGGCTCGGCGCCGCCCAGCTTCGGCCTCCTGACCGTCGGGTCGGCCAACGCGGGCTCGATCGAAATCAGCGCCGGCGGTTCGCTTGATTCGACGTCGTTCGGTAACTTCGGGGAAAATGCCGGGTCCAGCGGCACGCTGGAAATATCGGGCCCCGGTTCGAGCCTGACGTTGTTCCGCGAACTCCGGCTGGGGCGACTGGGCGCGGTTACGGTCGTGATCGACAACGGGGGCACGCTGACCAGCAACACTTCGGGCTCGACGATAGACACGATCATCGCCGAGAACACCGGATCGGTCGGCAGCGTGACGATCCAGGGCTCGGGGTCGAGCTGGCAAGCCAATGACGACCTTCGAATCGCGATGCCGGCAACCGGTGCGGGCGGGGCCAGCGGGGGGACCGCGGAGCTCACCGTGGCCGGCGGCGGAACGCTTTCAAGCAACGGCGGCACGCTATCGCGCGGGGCGGTCGCCGACGCGACGGTCACGGTGACCGGGGTCGGATCTCGATGGAACACCAACGGTTTCGACATCTTCGTCGGCTCGGGCACGGACGACAACCGCGCCGTCCTGGTCGTCGAGGCAGGCGGTCGGATTTCGGGCGACGAAATCATCATCAACCCGCCACAGAGCCAGGCCGGGAACCGATCCGTCCGGCTGGGCACCGGCGGCGCCCCCGGGGTACTGGATATTGCCAGGGTCTTTGGCGGCGGGGTCCTCGAGATCAATCACGATGCGATCGACTATCACCTGACCACCGACGGCACAGATGCCGGAACGCCGGTCCTGCTGGAGGCGGACCTGACGGTAAACCACAACGGCCCGGGCACGACGGTGATCGTCGGCAACAGTGAAACCAGCGGCACTTTCAACGTCAATGCCGGCACGTTCGTGGTCGACGGCACGTTGTTCCCCGGGCAATTTTTCATTGATGCGGTCTTCAACGTCAATGCGGGTGGCACGCTGGGCGGCACCGGTTTCGTCACCGATGTGTTTGTCGCAGCCGGGGGCACGATCGCGCCGGGTGGCTCGGCCGGCACGCTGACCATGGACGACCTGGTGCTTGCCGAAAACGCCGTGCTGGAATTCGAGCTCGACGCCCCGGGTACGGTAGGCGGCGGGGTCAACGACCTGATCGAAAGCGGCCGGGATCTGACCCTGGACGGGACCCTGAACATCGTCGAAGGCGCGGGATTCGGCGCTGGCACGTACCGGCTGATCAACTATTCCCGGAATCTCGTCGACAACGGTCTGACGATCGGTGCGGCACCGACGGACTTTTCGTATTCGATCGATACCGCCACCGAAGGCGAAGTCAATCTCGTGGTCACCGACGACTCGGGAGACTTCGCCGGACTGCTGCTACCCGAGCGACTGAGCTTCGGCAACGTCGAGGCCGGTCAATCGGGCGTGCCCGAGCCGCTACTTCTGACCAGTACCGGCGCCGACCCGCTACAGGTCGCGCTGGTGAGCCTGGTCGGCACGAATGCCGGTGAGTTCCAGCTCACCGAGGATGCCTGCACCGGTCAGTCGTTGAATCAGAATCAATCCTGCGACCTGGCCGTGACGTTCAGTCCCGGGACGGCGGGTCTCAAGTTTGCACGCCTGGAAGTCGAGACCAACGCCGCGGGAAGTCCGTTGGTGACCCCCATGTCGGGAATCGCGGTCACGTCGGATTCGATTTTTGCAGACAGCTTCGAATGAAGCGTGCTCCTGGCGATGAGATCATGAGCGAGAGGTTCCCGAGCCAGGTCGCGTGAATGCCGTCGTTTGCGCGCCAGGGGAGCTGTGTCAGGCCCCGGGGTCCCAGACGCGGATCACACCCTCCTGGGCGGTCGAGGCCACGAGCACGCCGTCGCGCGTGAACACTTGGCCGCGCGAGAAGCCCCGCCCCCCGGTGCTGACCGGGCTGTCGAAGGTGTACAGCAGCCACTGATCGACCCGTGCGTCGCGATGGAACCACATGGCGTGGTCCAGGCTTGCCATGAGCAAGGGCTTGGTGCTGAAATCGATGGCATGCGGCAGGGTGGCGGTGCCCAGCAGCTCGTAGTCTGACACGTAGGCCAGCAGGTTCCGGTGCAGTTCCGGATCGTCCGGCACCGGTCCACAGGCGCGCATCCAGATGTTCTTGATCGGTTCGCGCGGGCCCGGCTCGATGAACTTGGGTGCCTCAACCGGCCTGAATTCGAACGGTGGCTTGTGGGCCAGGAAACGGCGCATCTTCTCCGGCACCTTGTCGAGCATCGAGCGGTTGATGTCGACCAGGCTGGTCAGGCCCTCGGGGCCCGGGACCTCGGGCATTTCAGCCTGGTGCTCCAGGCCTTGCTCGGGCGTCTTGAACGACGCGGCAAGATTCAGAATGGGCCGGCCGTGCTGGATGGCCACGACGCGCCGGTTCGAATAGCTGCCGCCGTCGCGCGAACGCTCGACCTGGTAGACCACCGGGCGATTGAAATCGCCAGGGCGCAGGAAGTAGGCGTGCAGCGAGTGCGGAATCCGGTCCTCGACGGTGCGGTGCGCGGCCGACAGGGCCTGGCCGAGAATCTGCCCGCCGAACACCTGGGGCGAGCCGATATCCCGGCTCTCGCCGCGAAACAGGTTGTCTTCCAGTTGCTCCAGCGTCAGCAGGCCGATCACTTCGGACAGGCTGGAGTGCATCTTGGTGGCATTCATCCGGCAACGATTTCCAGCAATTGAACCGTTGATAGCATTGCACAGCTCAGCGGATTGCTGGGCCCGGCGCGCGCAATGTTAGCCTTGAGAAGTCAAGACCAGATTCGCGATCAAGGAGCTTTCATGACTTCATCTCGATTCAATGGGATCGGCGCACTGGCCACCTCGTGTCTCGCACTGGCATCGCCACTGTGCCTGGCCTCCGGCTTCCAGATTCTCGAGCAGAGCACGTCCCGGCTCGGCACGGCCTATGCGGGTACGGCATCGATTGCCGACGACGCGACCACGGCTTTCTTCAATCCGGCCGGCATGGCCCGGCTCGACAAGGCCGAGGCGGCGATCGCCGGGCACCTGCTGGTGATCGACTCCGAATTCGACGACCGGGGTTCGCTGGCGGCGGCGGGAACACCGCTGCAGCAACCGTTGACCGGGCCGCCGGGGGCTACCGACGATCCGGGCGTTGCCGGCGGGCTCTTCGTCGTGCAGCCGATTTCCGAGCGCTGGACCTTCGGCCTGGGCATCAGCGCGCCGTTCGGCCTGATCAGCGAATACGACGACGACGCGGTCGTGCGATATCACGCGACCAGGAGCGAACTGACGGTGGTCAACTTCAATCCCAGCGTGGCGTTCGCGGTGACCGACGAGCTGTCGCTGGGATTCGGCCTGAATTACCAGCGAGCAGAGGTCAAGCTGAACAACGCGGTCGATTCCTTTTCGGTCTGCGTCGGCGGCGGCGGGACCGTGCCGGCCTGCGCCGCGGCGCACGGCGGCCCGGCAAACGCGGTGGCCGACAGCCAGAGCAACATCGACGGCGACGACGACGCCATCGTCGCCGATCTCAGCCTTCACTGGCAGCCGAGCGAAAATACCGCTCTCGGGCTCGTCTGGCGCCAGGGTGCCGAATTCGATCTGAGTGGTGACGCATCTTTCTCGCTGTCGGAAAACTGTGCTGCCGATCCGTTCTGCGCCGGCAGCCTGCAATCACTCCAGGGCCCAATACGCGCAGACGCCGAGTTGCCCGATACGCTGACGGCGAGCGTTTCGCACCGGATTCGCGACCGCTGGACGGTGCACGGCGACCTGGCATGGACCCAGTGGAGCTCGCTGCAGCGGGTGGAGATCGTCAACAGCGACAATGGACGCGAGGTGAGCCGCCTGGAATTGAATTACGACGATACCTTCCGTGCAGCCGCCGGGGCAAGCTTCCAGGCGACGGACCACCTTCAATGGCGTTTCGGCGTCGCGTTCGACCAGGCGCCGCAGGATGATCCGCAGTTCGTCACCCCGCGCATTCCCGATGCCGACCGCGTCTGGATATCCGCCGGCTTCAACTACCGGTTCGGCCCGGACGCCAGCATGGACCTGGGCTACGCCCACCTGTTCGTCGACGATTCCAGCATCGATTCGATGGAGCAGGGCAACCGGTTGACCGGCCGGTTCGACAATACGGTCGACATACTCGGCCTGCAGTTCAACTGGCGCTACTGAGGGCGCCAAGGCTCGATTGAAACATCGACGGGCCGGGCGCGGTTCAGGAGCCCGTCGGCGTCGTCACGGGGTCCAGGATCACGATCAGGAACGTCGCGACAGGTCCCAGGAACAACGAGAAGAACCACCACGCCAGGCCGCTTCGGCCCTTGCCCTGCGCCAGCCCGGCGTTGATGAGGGTCAGCGTGCCCCAGCCGACAAAATACGGTGTGTTGTCGATCATTCAACTGCCCTGCCTTGAATTGCCAGCGACAGATTGTGCCAGAGTTGGTGCGGGCCGGGCGTCTGGCCGGCCCTCCGGCTTCAGGCCCGGCGGACGAGTTGAAGCAGCCCGAGGAGAATTGCCGCACCCACGATCGCGACGATCAGGTTGCCGATCGTGCCGCCGGCGGCGATGCCGAAGAAATCGAACACCCAGGTGCCGATGAAGGCGCCGATGATGCCGACGATTATGTTCATCACGATGCCCTGACCGCGGCCTTTCACGAGCAGGCCGGCAATCCAGCCGGCCAGTCCGCCGATGATCAGGATGCCGAGAAGGCTTTCCACAGTCATAACAAACTCCAAACATCTCGGGCCAGAGTCGATGCTATCACTGTTCTGCGCCTGGAGCACCTCCGGCCCGGACCGTCCCGGCACCGGGATTTGTTCCAGCGATTTGCCGCGCGGAGCAATTTGTCATTGTCGATTTGCAGGAGTAAGGTTCAGTTCATGAAAGCCTTTACCGGGTTGGCGCTTCTGTGCCTTGTATTCTCAGTCTCGCCGACACCGGCGGGCGAGGAGGCGGACGGGCGGCCGGAGTCCGTGGCGTCGGTTTCGGCCGACGAGCTGGTCCGGGTTTCTACGGCGCACCTTGCCCGGCTGAGGCGCGAAGCGGCGAAGCGCGTCGGTTCGCTGTCCGGTCGCGGGCCGGAATCCGGCGCGCTGGTCGGCGCGATACGGGCCGAGACCGATCCTGCTGCAAGGGAAGCGCAATGGAGCGCGTGGCTGGACAGGCTCGCCGGATCGGGCGTAGTGCAGCCGCATCAGGTCCAGGCGCTTGTCGAGCTGAAAACGAGGGCGCCGGTCGTCGGTATTCCGCACCACGAGTTTCCGTCGCGCACGATGCCGGCGTTCGCCGTCGCGGCGCGCGCGGAGGTGCTGCTTGCCCGTCACGCGCGCGCGAGCAGGGCCCGGAAGCTGGCGCGCCGGCCAGGCGAATTGGCCGAAGCGCTGGAATCCGTTCCCGGTTCGCCGGCATTCGAGGCCGGCCTGGAGGCGCTCCACCTGGTCTCCCCGGCGCTGCTGGCGAACTTAGTGGACCCATATCGGCAGCATGCACCGTTCTCTGCGGCTGCCTCGAGAATCCTGCTCGAGGCCGCCGAGGCGGCGCCCGAGCAACTGCATCTGCTGCCCGAGATCATCCGCCTCGGCGATGCAGGAACGGCGCGGCGGGCGCTTCGATTGGCGATCGATCGTGGCTTGCCGCAGCTGGGCGGGATCGCCGATGCCGCGCTGTCCAGGCGCGAGCTCGGCGGGCTTTCGTTGATCGCGGCCAGGCAGTCCGGGATGCATCCGGACCGGTTCTGCTGGCCGCTGCTGGGTGATCCGTCGTTCGGGGCCGATGCCGCGCGGATGCTCGCGGCGGAATCCGATCGGCTGACCGAAGAGATTTCGGCTCGTGTCGCGGAAGCGTCCGGGCTGGCTCGCCTGCGGATGCTGCTGGCGCTTCGAATGCGCGACACGGAAGCCTCGCGGGCGCTGCTGGCAGAACTGGCCGAAGCCCCCTGGCTGACCGAACAGCAGCGCCGGGAGGTCCGGTCATGGCGGTAAGGCGCGATTCGTGGCGGACTTCGGGGCTTTCGCTGGCCGCCGTGCTCGCGCTGACTGCGGCATTCGCCGCCCCGACGCAGCAGGAGTATCGATACACCGAGCAAGCCGGCGGCGGGAACGAGTTCGTGCTCGGGTACCCGCCGCCGGCGCCGGTCGATTCGACCGTTCCGGTCGACGGCTTCAGAAGCTACGCGGCGCTGCACGCGCGGCACCAGGACTTGATGCTTCAAAGCGACATCGTGACCGGTGAGGTCGTCGGCCGGACGCTGCAGGGGCGCGAAATCTGGGCCTACGCGCTGGGCGACGACGATGCCGGGACCGTCAACGCCGGTCCGGAGTCGTCGCTGCTGATCAACGGCGCTATCCACGCGCGCGAATGGGGGACGCCGGAGCTGACCACGGCGCTGATCGAGGCTGCCGTCGAGCGCGCCGGCGACGCCCACTTGTACGATTACCTGGCCGACAACGTGCATTTCGTCGTCGTGCCGGTCAACAACGTCGATGGTTTCGTCCAGACCCAGCGCTATCCGACCCGCGTCCTGGTGGGCGCCGATCCCAGGGTGCCGGAATCGTGGCCGCGCGACGGTCGCATGCGGAGAAAGAACATGCGCGGCGTCGATAGCGACCTGTCCACCGTCGACGACCATCTGGGAGGAATCGACCTGAACCGCAACAGCGAGCCGTTCTGGGCGGCCAGCAACTCGTCGTCGTCCAATCCCGACTCGTTGGTCTATCACGGCAATGTCTCCTTCAGCGAGCCGGAGACCCGCGCGCTGATGTCGGCCGCGGAGCTGGCGCGTGAAGATCGCCTGCGCTGGTATGGAGACGTGCATTCGTTTACCCAGGTGCTGTTTTCGGTCAGCACGTTCAACACGCGGCGCAACGCGATTCAGTCGGAGCTGCTGTCGACCTTCGATCGTTTCCACGATGCGCTCTCGCTGCAGCGCCACGGGACCGGCCGTCGATATCCCGAAGACCCGAATCCGGTCGGGGCGGGGATCGGCGTGACGGCCGAGTACTTCGGTTATGAATACCAGATTCCGGCCTGGACGCTCGAGATCGAGCCGCGTAGAGGAGCGGTGGATTACGGCGGCCTGGGCGCCGAGCACGACGGCTTCATCCTGCCCGATGCCGAGGTCGCGCGGCTGCGCGAAGACATGGCGCTTACCCATGCTGTTGTGGCCTATCGCCAGGCCGGGCCGCCGTCGATTACGTCGCTGGAGATTCGAAATGCGTCGGGCAGGGTGGTTCAAGCCGCGCGCTGGGTTTACGCCGGCAATGGACGTCGCGTTCTGGAAAGGTTGGAACGCGAGCCGCTGCTGCCGGGTTTCGAGTACATCGTCTCGATTTCGTTCGACAAGCCCATGCGCTGGGCCGGCGGCGACGGGCCCGGCGCTGCGCCCGGTCACGGCGAGGTGCCTTTCGAGCCCGGGATCGTGCTACGCGCGGAAAATGGTCTGGCCGATGTCGTCGATACCGCGGCCGGACGCTGGCAGGGGTACCCGGAAAGCGATGAAGTCTTTGATCGCTACCGCTACGACACGTTCGAGACGAGCTTCATTGCCCCGGTCGCTTCAGGTTTGATCGAAGGCGGCCGCCTGGTGCTCGAAATCGAGGCCCGGGACTTCACCGGCCAGCGCCTGGACGCCGATCCCGAAACCGTGGTCGACTGGGCCCGCGGCGGCTGGAGCGGGTACGAGGACACCAACGGCCTGAGCGGCGACACCGGCGGTACCGACTCGACGCTTTCGGTGCGCATCGTCGAGCCATGGGAGGCCCGGCTGTGGCTGTTGCGTCGGGGAAGGTAAAACCTGGTTAATTGGTTATTTGGTTGTTCGTTGTTCGGTTCTGATCGCCCGACGGTTTGTTGCAGACCTGCAGCTGTCGAGCTCTCAGGGTCAACAACCAACAACCAACAACCAACAACCAACAACCAACAACCAACAACCAACAACCAACAACCAACAACAAACAACCAACAACCAACAACCAACAACCAGCTCCCCGGTTCACCGGCTCACCGGCTCACCGGCTCACCGGCTCACCAAAAATCGCGCTCAGCCCAGCTCCCGCAGCAGCGCGTCCATCGACGCCTTGGCGTCGCCGTAGAACATCCGGGTGTTGTCCTTGAAGAACAGCGGGTTCTCTATCCCGGAGTAACCGGTGCCGCGGCCGCGCTTGCAGACGAACACCTGGCGCGACTTCCAGACTTCCAGTACCGGCATGCCGGCGATCGGGCTGCCGGGGTCGTCCTGGGCGGCCGGGTTGACGATGTCGTTGGCGCCGATCACGATGACGACGTCGGTGCTCGGGAAGTCATCGTTGATCTCTTCCATCTCCAGCACGATGTCATAGGGCACCTTGGCCTCGGCCAGCAGCACGTTCATGTGCCCCGGCAGGCGACCTGCGACCGGGTGGATGGCGAAGCGCACGGTCTTGCCCTGGTCCCGCAGCTTCTTCGTCAGTTCCGATACCGAGCCCTGTGCCTGGGCCACGGCCATGCCGTAGCCGGGCACGATGACCACGCTGTCGGCGTCGGCCAGCGCCGAGGCCACCGCATCGGCGTCCGCCTCGATCATCTCGCCGTCGACCGCTGCGGCCGATTGCGTCTCGCCGCCCCAGCCGCCGAGAATCACCGAGACGAACGAGCGGTTCATGCCCCTGCACATGATGTAAGAAAGGATCGCCCCGGACGAGCCGACCAGCGCGCCGACCACGATCAGCAGATCGTTGCCCAGCGTAAAGCCAATCGCCGCCGCGGCCCAGCCCGAGTAGGAATTCAGCATCGACACCACCACCGGCATGTCGGCGCCGCCGATTGCAAGAATCAGGTGGCAGCCGATCAGTCCCGCGATGACTGCCACGGCGATCATGGTCCACAGGCCGGCACCGTCGAGGTACAGGTATCCGAGCACGAAGCAGGCGATCAGCGCGAACAGGTTCAGCGTGTGTCGGCCCGGCAGCGTCAGGGCGGCCGAACTCAGCTTTCCGGCCAGCTTGCCGTAGGCGATGATCGAGCCCGTGAATGTGATCGCGCCGATCAGGATGCCGAGGAACAACTCCACCTTGAGAATGCTGAGTTCGACCGCGGATTTTTTCGCGATTGTTGCTGCAAATCCCGCGAGGTCCGCGGTCGTGCCGGCTTCCTGGGCGGCGAGCGCCCGGGTCATCTCAAGGTCGGCGTTGATGCCTATGAATACGGCCGCGAGCCCGACCAGGCTGTGGAAGCCGGCCACCAGTTCCGGCATCTGGGTCATCTGAACGCGGTTGGCGACTATCCACCCGACGATGCCGCCGATGACGACCATCGCGGCAATCAACCCGTACTGGCCGACGCCCGGCGTGCCGATGGTGGCGGCCACCGCCAGCGCCATGCCGACGATGCCGTACCAGATGGCGCGCTTGGCCTTCTCCTGGTTCGACAGTCCGCCGAGGGCGAGGATGAAGAGGACTGCCGCCACCACGTAGGCGGCCGTGATCAAACCTTCCGACATCATTCTCTCCTCAACTCCGCTGGAACATGGCGAGCATGCGGCGGGTCACCAGGAACCCGCCGAAGATGTTCACCGAGGCCATCAATATCGATGCCGCGGCCACGATCATCACCAGGCTGCTGCCGGATACCACCTGCAGCAACGCGCCGACGATGATGATCGAGGAGATCGCGTTGGTGATCGCCATCAGTGGCGTGTGCAGAGAATGCGCAACACCCCAGATCACGTGGTAGCCGACGAACACCGAGAGTACGAACACGATGAAGTGCTGCATGAAGCTCGGTGGCGCCACAAAACCCAGGGCCAGGCAAAGCAGGCCGCCGATGCCGAGCATCAGGCCGCTGCGGTTGAGCGATTTCCTGAGTTCGGCCGCTTCACGCGCGGCTTTTTCCCCGGCGGTCTCCTTGGGTTCCTTCTTCTTTGGCGCCGCCGCGGCAATCGCTTTTACCTTCGGCGGCGGCGGTGGCCAGGTGATCTCGCCTTCATGCGTGACCAGCGCGCCGCGGATCACGTCGTCGTCCATGTCGACGACCGGCTTGCCATTCTTTTCCGGCGTCAGGTCATCGACCATGTGCCGGATGTTGTTGGCGTAGAGATTGGATGACTGGGTGGCCATGCGGCTGGGGAAGTCCGTGTAGCCGATGATGGTGACGTCGTTGTCGGTGACGAACTTCTCGCCGGCCCGGGTCAGCGTACAGTTGCCGCCGCGCTCGGCTGCAAGATCGACGATCACCGAGCCGGGCTTCATCGCCTCGACCATGTCGTCGGTCCACAGCTCCGGCGCCGGGCGGTTCGGGATCAGCGCCGTGGTGATGACGATATCGACCGTGGGGGCCAGTTCCCGGAATTTTTCAAGCTGCTTCTCGCGGAATTCGGGGCTGGACGGGGCGGCGTACCCGCCGGTTTCGGCGCCGTCGGATTGTGCTTCCTCGAAATCCAGAAAGACGAACTCCGCGCCCATGGATTCGATCTGTTCGGCCACCTCGGGGCGTACGTCGAAGGCCAACGTGATGGCGCCCAGGGCTGTCGACGTGCCGATCGCCGCCAGTCCCGCGACGCCCGCGCCGACAACCAGGACCCGTGCCGGCGAAACCTTGCCGGCCGCGGTCATCTGGCCCATGAAGAATCGGCCGAAGTTGTTGCCGGCCTCGATCACTGCGCGGTAGCCGGCGATGTTGGCCATCGACGACAGGGCGTCCATCTTCTGCGCTCGACTGATGCGCGGCACCATGTCCATGGCCAGCACGGTCATATGCTTCGCCTTCATCTTCTCGAGCAGCGCCTCGTTGGAGGCCGGCCAGACGAAGCCGATCAGGATCCTGCCGTCGGGTGCCGCCTCGATCTCCTCGGGCGACGGCTCGCGAACCTTGACGATCACGTCGGCGTTCTGCCAGAGTTCCGCGGCCGTTGCCACTATCTCCACCCCGGCGGAACGGTATGCCTCGTCGGTGATCGACGCGGCCGCTCCGGCCCCGGTTTCGACGATGCAGTCGTAGCCGAGCTTCTGGAGCCGGCCCGCGCTTTCGGGGGTCAGCGCGACCCGCGCTTCGCCCGATGCGGTCTCTTTCGGTGCACCTATCTTCATTCACGTGCTCCTGGCGTTGCTATTGTGCTCGTTGTTGTGCCGGGAAGCCCTCGGGTTCACGCCGCCGCTTGAGGATCCGAGGGTGTCCGCGATCAATCTTCGCGCCCCGATTCCCGCGGGACGACGCCTGGGTTTTCCTGTATCTCCGTTCGAGTGTAGCCTCAATCAAAACCCGGGTGAGCGAAATATTCCGTCCCGTTCGGGATGTCTCATCGGCGCCCGAGGTCGCGGTCGAGCTCGTTCAGTCGCTCCGGCGTTCCGATATCCAGCCACAATCCCGCGTAGCGCTCGCCGGAAACCCGGTCGGCGGCGATGGCCGCTTCCAGGACCGGCCGCAGCGCCCGGAAGCCCGGCGCCAGCGGGGCGAACATCTCGGGGCGAAACAGCCCGATGCCGCTGTAGGTGAATCGCGGCTCGCCATCGAGCATCACGCGGCCGCCGGACAATGCGAAGTCGCCTTCCGGGTGGTGCGCGGGGTTGTCGACCAGCACCAGGTGCGCATGCGCCGTCGGGGCCATCCCCGTCAGGCCAGCCAGCGGAAAGTCGCAGTGGACGTCGCTGTTGACCACCAGGAAGGGATCGTCGCCGAGCAGCCCCAGCGCATGCCGAATGCCGCCGGCGGTCTCAAGCGCACCTTCCGGCTCTCGCGAATAGCGGATTTCGACGCCCAGCGCGGCGCCGTCGCCGAGCACGTTCTCTATCATCGCGCCGTGCCAGGCCAGGTTGATCACGAGCTGCCTGATCCCGGCCGAGCGCAGGCGCTCTATCTGGTGGACGATCAACGGTTTGCCGCCGACTTCCAGCAGCGGCTTGGGGATACGGTCGGTAAGCGGTCGCATGCGCTCACCGCGGCCGGCCGCCAGGATCATCGCGCGCATGGCGAACCCTTTGCAATCGTTTCAGTCCAGATAATGTAGCCCCGCAGCTGATTCAGGTGTTGCAGCCCGGTTCGAGGCGGTATCGGTTACGCTGCGAATTCCGCGAAAGGATATCCATAGTGTCATGATTTCATCACTGCGTTACATTCCTGCCCTTGTGCTGGCCCTTTGCACGGGCCCGGGTATCGTCACGAATGCACTGGCGCAGGCGGATACCCAGTACAGCGAACTGTTCGAATCGCTGCAGCCGGCGCTGTATACGGTCGAGGTGGTCGACCGGATCAGCAACAACAAGAATGCCCAGGGAAGCGGATTCATCGTGACCGGGGATGGCGTGCTGGCGACCAATTACCACGTGGTCTCCGAGTTCGTGCTGGATCCCGAGCGCTATTCGCTTCGCTACCGCGATGCCGGCGGCCAGACTGGACCGCTGGAGGTGCTCGAGGTCGACGTCCTGCACGACCTGGCGCTGGTGCGATTCATCGACGGCGCGCCGCCGAACGTGCCGGCGCCGTTCGACCTGGTCGAATCCGAGCCGCGCATGGGAGAAACCATCCTGGCCCTGGGCAATCCGTACGACATCGGGATCAGCCTGGTGCCGGGTACTTACAACGGCCTGCTGGAAAACCAGTATCGCAAGAACATTCATTTCACCGGCGCGCTCAACCCGGGCATGTCGGGCGGCCCGGCGGTCAACACTGCCGGCGCGGTCGTCGGCATCAACGTGGCTGGCGCCGGCAATTCGGTCAGCTTTCTCGTGCCTGCAGGCAATCTTCGCGCGCTGCTGGAGCGCGCCCCGGAGGCGCCCTCATCGCTGGACGACATGCGAAGTCGCGTGGTTCAGCGCATCATCGATCACCAGGGCGAGATGATCGACGACCTGCTGGCGGGTGACTGGACGCTCGAGGCCTTCGGACCGCTGATGATTCCGCGCGAAATCACCCCGTGGCTTTCGTGCAGCGGTTCGGGCAGCGATGCAGATGCCGAAACGCCCTGGGTGGAGAGCCACTCGAACTGCACGCTGAACGATCGCATCTACCTCTCGCGCACGCTGGACACAGGTCCGGTGGAGCTCATCTTCGGCTGGTACCAGAGCGACAGCCTCAACGAGTTCCAGTTCGCGCGGGTCTTCGAGCAGACCACCTTCATGCCGTTCAACCGAAGCGGCGAGGACGACGTGACCGAATTCGAGTGCCGTGAAGACTGGGTCGTGTTCGAGAATCTCGCCCCGGTCAAGTTCAAGGCCACATACTGCCTGCGCACCTATCTCGACTATCCGGGGCTTTACGACGTGCTCTACGTGGCCCGGGCACTGATGCCGGATTCGGAGGGGCTGCACGTGCATTACACGCTGGCCGGAGTCGGGCGGGACAAGGCGATGGAATTCCATCGTCATCTGCTGGGGGCGCTGTCATGGAAATGATCGTCGAACAGCTGGGCACGACCAACAACGTGCTGGATCGGCAGAAATTCGATCAGCATTCGGTCTGGCTGGGCCGGGCGTTCGACAACGACGTGATCCTGTCCGACGAGCACGTCGACGCCAGCCATGCAAGGCTTGTCTTCGACGAGGACGGCCGCCTGTGGCTGGAGGACCTGGGCAGCGTCAACGGCATTCGAAGGCCGCGGCACAAGGCGCACATAGAGCGTACCGAGGTCAACAGCGGCGAGGTCTTCCTGATCGGCCGCAGCAGGATCCGAGTGTTTCTTGGCACGCACCCCGTGCCGCCTGCGGTAAGAATCCGGATGTCGGAGGTATTTCTGCTCTGGCTGGGCAAACCGCAGGTGACCGTGATGCTGGCGCTGCTCTTCGTGGCCGCGAAGGTTCTGGGCACCTGGCTTTCGACCATCGGGGAATTCCGGTGGAGCCAGGTCATCGAGCGCAACCTGGGCGAGGTCATGACCTTCTTCGCGCTGGCCGTCGGCGTTTACTTCCTGTCGGTACTGTTCAGGCGGGGCGGAAATTTCCTGGCCCACCTGAGCCTGCTCATACTGGTGTTCCTGCTCTCGGCGCTGCTGGAGTTCGCGCTGTCGGTCGCGGCGTTCAGCAGCGGTGACGGCGCATATCCGGTGCTGGACTGGCTGGACTCGGCGCGTGGTTACCTGATGCTGTTCATCTACCTCTGGAGCATTCTTTACCTGGCGTTCCACATTTCGCTGCTTCGGCGCACGTTGATCAGCATCGCGATCGTCGCGGTCATGCTGGGCGTGAACAACCTGCCCGAGGACTCGATGCGACGCTTTGCCAGCCAGCAGGCGTATCCGCTCAAGCAGCAATGGCTGCCGCCGGCGCTGCTGATCGGCGAGCCCGTGCCCGCCGAGTCTTTCCAGGAAAAAGCGGAGGCGCTGTTCGATGTCGTCGACGAAAAACGTTCGGAGGCGCTGGAAGAGCGCGAAGCCGAAGACGTCGATTCGCAAGCCTTGCCCGAAGACGATGTGCCAACGCCTGAAGAGGAGATCGAGCTCGAAGAAAGCGTGCCCGACGGCGGCGAGGCGCCGGCGGGGTCAGTCGTCGAGGCGGGCCCGGGCGCGCCAGCCGCCGAGCAGCCGGTCGAGTAGGGCCAGCTCGGGGTTGCGATCGATCGCGGCCTTGAGGTACGCGAAGAAGCGCGGCGCGTCCTCGAGGTACCTGGGCTTGCCGTCCCGGTAGCGGATGCGGGCGAAGATGCCGAGCACCTTGAGATGGCGCTGCACGCCCATCAGGTCGCAGGTACGCCGCCACAACTGCGGGTCCTCCGGTACAGGCAATCCATCGGCCAGCGCGCGCTTTCGATAATCCTCCAGCCAGGCGTCGACCCGGTCGGGTGGCCAGCTCAGGAAGGCATCGCGCAACAGGCACACCGGGTCGTAGCTGATTGGCCCCAGCACCGCGTCCTGGAAATCCAGGATGCCGGGGTTCGGTTGCGAGACCATCAGGTTGCGCGGCATGAAGTCACGGTGGACGAAAACCGCGGGCTGGTCCAGCGCCCAGCGGATCAGCGTCATGCATACCATCTCCCAGTCGTCGAGCTCGGACTCGGTCGGTTCGACCCCCCAGTGACGGGCCAGGAACCAGTCGGGGAAAAGGCTGAGCTCCCGCAGCAGAAGCGCGGCGTCGTAATCCGGCAGGCTCGTTGCGTCGGCGTCGCACTGCATCTTCGAAAGCGCGGTCATGGCTTCGCCGAACATGGCATCGGCGTTGTGCTCGTCCAGCACTTGATGCCAGGGACGGTCACCCAGGTCGGTCAGAAGCAGGAATCCGCGTTCGCGGTCCTCGGCCAGCACCTCAGGTGCGTTCAGCCCGGCCCTGCGCAGCCGGCCAGCGATGTCAACGAACGGGCCGGTGGCTTCGCGCTCGGGCGGGGCGTCCATGACGACCCGGCTTTCGTCGCCATTCGTGATTCGAAAATATCGGCGGAAGCTGGCGTCGCTCGAAATCGGCGAATGGCGCCGAATCTCGAAGTCCGCATGACGTTCCGCCCAGGCCAGTGCTTCGCGTGCGCGGGCGTCCGGTGGAGCAGGGTCAGGATTGGATGATCTGATCGACAAGTTCTTCTTCTCCGGTTTTTCGCGCAATGTCCCATGCCGAAATCCAGTCGTCCATGCCTGCGGCGTATCGCTGCGCAATATTCCGGACGATGCCGACCGCATTCGCCAACAGGGCCGGATCGAGGTCTCGAGATTCCGAAACGGCCTTTTCCACGCGATTGTAGTCGCGCTCCAGGTAATCCGGCAGGGGCGCTTCGGAACGCACCTGCGCGATCTGCATCGAAATCCCGCTGCGCGCGCTCATGATCTGCCTGACCAACTCGTCGCGCAGCGCGCGATCGTCTGCATGGGCCATGTCTATCAGGGTCTGCTTGAGCAGTCCGGCGCGCACAGGGTGGGAGCTGGATCGCGCGGTTCGCGCGAGGTTGTCCAGTACGTGCCTGAAGAAAAGGCCGGCATTCAGCCCGGGCGGTCTTGCGATATCCTCGGCCGACCAATGACGCGGCCGTTCCGGTTGGTGCCTGAGCATCCAGGGCATTCCCAGCTGCAGGCTTCCGGGATCCATGAAGCGCACGAGTTCGCCCAGCAGCGAATCCTCTCCCGCGCCATTCGGCAAGGTCGGCAGCATCAGCGTGGAGTTGTCGATTCCGGTAAGCGTTGTCGTCATCAGGCTGTAATCGGTCACGACCCTCAGGTCGGGCTCGCAGCGGGCGGTCCAGCGCCGTTCGAGCGCCGCTCGATAGCGCGCCTCGCCCTGCATCCACTCGGACAGCTCTCGCAAGGGCCGGCAGAACAGCCAGCGGGGTGAGTGGGTACCCGGGTCGCCGAAAACGCCGTTGACGGTGAACCGGATTCGACCCTCGGCACGCATCTCGGCCACGGTCGTCGGCGTCGGATCTCCGATGCGCGCCGGCTTCGGGCCAAGGTCGGAAAGGATCTCTCCGGCCGTCCGCCCGAGCCAGGATTCGTGCGCTCTAACCGGATCGAGCCCGGCCGCATCGCGAAACGGCGTTCTCAACGATCCGGGCTGCGGAAATGCGGCGCCGTAATCGTTGCTGCTGCAGATCCTCACATGCGTCGGATCGGGGTCGTGGCCCCCGAATACGGCCTGCAGGGAGGCATCGTCGTCCAACAGTCCGAACCTGCGGCCCGCAGACATCAGAAGGGCTGCGTTGATACCGCAGCCATAGCGCAGGCCCTGGTCGTCGTGACCGTGCATGAACCAGCGCAGCTTCCGCCCGTCGATATCGGCGCGCGCCGAAAGCACATCGACCAGCCGTCTGCGATGGCCGGCATCGAGATGCAGCAGCCGGATGCCGGTGCGCTTGTCGGCGTCGGAGATCAATTCGTCGATCTGTCGCTGCACGGTCGAATCCGGCGTGTCGTCGATGATGATGCAGCGCAAGATCCCCGCGTCTTCGCAGCGGCCGTCGACGATACTGTCCAGGCCGCGCGCCAGCGCATTGGGCCGACCGCTGGATCGAATGTACAAGGTCTCGAGCCCGGGCCTGACGCCTGGCTCTCGAATCCGGTCGAACTCGCCGAACAGTTCCGGTTCGGACGCGAGGAAACCCTGCTTGCGCAGGTTCTGAAGACTATCCAGTGCGCGCGCGCGGAAGGCCGCCCCGTGGCGCCGGCACAATTCATCGGCATGCCCGGAAAGGGATCTCGGCCGATCGCATTGCTGCAGAACCATCACATCGACGTTGGCCAGCCGTTGCATGGCCTCGCCGTGCGCCAACCGGACAACGGCTTCGGACGGCGAGATCGGGAAGGCGTCGAATGGCCTGGCCACCATGCGCTGGTTCGATCCCGCTGCCGCGGGCGGCGCCGAAGACACACTGAACGAAAAGCTGAACGATTGCTCGGACATATTGTTCGGCTGCACTTTCTCGAGTCTGGAAACGAATTGTGTCATCCGGCATCAACGGCGCGTCCCGGGCCTGAAACCGCGCTCGCCGACGCCTCGGCGCACTTGCCGCCGCTTATCGGTTAAAATAATACCAAATTGGTCTTGTTTTTCACGCGGCCGGTGGCACTATACCAGTGAGGGCCGAAATGGACGCCGGGAAATGTTGAGAATTGGAAAGTTGACCGACTATGCAACCGTGGTGATGGCCGAGCTGGCCGATCACCCCGGCGAATGCTGGTCGGCCTCGCAGGTAGCCGAGGCCACGCGGCTGGAATTGCCGACGGTGGCCAAGGTACTCAAGACCCTGGCCCGGGCCGGGCTGATCGATTCGGTGCGCGGCGTCAACGGCGGCTACAGGCTGCACGATCCGGCCGATTCAGTCTCGGTGGCCGCAATCATTCGCGCCATGGAAGGTCCGATCGCACTGACAGAATGCGGGCTGGAACCGGGTCTTTGCTCGCGCGAGCACGATTGCAGCCTGAAAGGGAACTGGCAGCGTATCGGCGAGACGGTCGAGCGGGCACTGGATTCGCTGACGCTGGCCGATCTTGCCGCGCCGCGGAACCCGGGACTGCGACTGGTCACTCGAGCGGCGCCCGTACCTGGCGAATCGGCCAAGTAGCCGCTTGAACGGTCTTCAATCAAATTCATCAATGGTGTGGCATGAGTGAAACCCAGCAGCAAGTCGAGGAACTGATCCAGAGTCGCTACAAGGCGGGCTTCTACACCGATATCGAGTCGGAATCCGTCGGCGCCGGTCTGAACGAAGAGATCATCGCGATGATCTCGGCCAAGAAGGACGAGCCCGAATGGATGCTGGAATGGCGCCTGAAGGCGTTTCATCACTGGCAGACCATGACAGGTCCCAACTGGGCCAAGCTGAACCTGCCCGGTATCGATTTCCAGAAGATTCACTACTATTCGGCGCCCAAGCAGAAGGACCGCCCCAAGAGCCTGGACGACGTCGATCCAAAGCTTTTGGAAACCTTCGACAAGCTGGGCGTGCCGTTGCACGAGCGGGCGCGGTTGGCCGGTGTCGCGGTCGACGCGGTGTTCGATTCGGTTTCCGTGGGCACCACTTTCCAGAAGGAGCTGAAGGAAGCGGGCGTCATCTTCTGCTCGTTTTCCGAAGCGGTGCAGGAACATCCGGAACTGGTTCGAGAATACCTCGGATCGGTCGTGCCTTATCGCGACAATTATTTTGCCTGTCTGAACTCGGCAGTGTTCTCGGACGGGTCGTTCGTCTACATTCCGGAAGGCACCAAGTGTCCGATGGAGTTGTCGACCTACTTCCGGATCAACGCCCGCGACACGGGACAGTTCGAGCGCACGCTGATCATCGCCGAGCCCGGCGCCGAGGTCAGCTATCTCGAAGGCTGCACGGCGCCGATGCGCGACGAGAATCAGCTGCACGCCGCAGTGGTGGAGCTTGTTGCAAGAAAGAAGGCGAAGATCAAGTATTCGACGGTACAGAACTGGTATCCGGGCGACGAGAACGGCAAGGGCGGCATTTACAACTTCGTGACCAAGCGCGGCGATTGTCGCGAGGACGATTCACGGATTTCCTGGACGCAGGTCGAGACCGGCTCGGCGATCACCTGGAAATACCCGTCGTGCATTCTCCGGGGCGATCGGTCGGCCGGCGAGTTCTATTCGGTGGCCTTGACCCACAACCACCAGCAGGCCGACACCGGTACCAAGATGATTCACCTGGGCAAGAACACGTCGAGCAAGATCATTTCGAAGGGCATCTCGGCCGGCAAGAGCTCCAACAGTTACCGCGGACTGGTGCGCGTGGCCAGGAAGGCCGACGGTGCGCGCAACTACACCCAGTGCGACAGCCTGCTGATCGGCAAGACCTGCGGCGCGCATACGTTTCCGTACATCGAATCGGCCAACCCGACGGCGAAGATCGAGCATGAAGCGACCACTTCGCGCATCGGCGAAGACCAGCTCTTCTACTGCCAGTCCAGGGGCCTGGACGAAGAGGAGGCCGTGGCGCTGATCGTCGACGGTTTCTGCAAGGAAGTGTTCAAGGAACTGCCGATGGAATTCGCCGTCGAGGCCAAGGCACTGCTGGAGATCTCGCTCGAAGGCGCTGTCGGCTAGAAGCTATTCGGCCGCGGATAGACGCAGATGAACACGGATGAAAAGCTTGCCGGCAACGTGGAATACCACCGGAAGCGCGAAGGGCGGCAATGGAGTCGACAAAGCGGCTCCAATTTGATTGCCATTTTCATCAGCGTTCATCAGCGTTCATCCGCGGCTTGAGAGATTTGATATTTCAAGAGGTTTTATGCTGAACATCAAGAATCTGCACGTCGCCGTCGGCGGCGAGGAAATCATCAAGGGGCTGGATCTGGAAGTCGGGCCCGGCGAACTGCACGCGATCATGGGACCGAATGGGTCCGGCAAGTCGACGCTGGGGTACGCGCTGGCAGGCCGTGACGGCTACGAGGTCACGGACGGCTCGGTCGAGTTCGACGGCCGGGACCTGCTCGAGCTCGAGGTCGAGCAGCGGGCCGCGGCCGGGTTGTTCCTGGCGCTGCAGTACCCGGTCGAGATCCCGGGCGTCAACAACGCCTATTTCCTGCGTGCCGCTCTGAACGCCCAGCGCAAGGCCCGGGGCGAGGAGGAGGTCGACTCCATGGCTTTCCTCAAGACCGTTCGCGAGCAGCTCAAGGCGCTGAAAATGGATGAAGCGCTGCTCAAGCGCGCGGTCAACGAAGGTTTTTCCGGCGGCGAGAAGAAGCGCAACGAAATCGTCCAGCTCGCCGTGCTGCAGCCCAAACTGGCGATCCTCGACGAGACCGATTCCGGGCTGGACATCGACGCCCTCAAGCTGGTCGCCGAGGGCGTCAACCGATTGCGCGACGAGAACCGCTCGTTCATCGTCATCACGCACTACCAGCGGTTGCTGGAATATCTCGTGCCGGATCGCGTCCACGTGCTGTCCGACGGTCGGATCGCCGAGAGCGGCGACCGGTCGCTGGCCCAGCGCCTTGAGCGCGAGGGCTACGCGTTCCTCGATACCGCGGAGGCCTGATTCGGAATGTCGGCACTGATCGAAAAACTGCTGCCGCAGGTCGCTGGCGAAGACGACGGCAGCTTCGGCGCCTTGCGCAGGAAGGCGCAGAAGGTACTGATGAAGCATGGCTTTCCGCACCGCAAGACAGAGAACTGGAAATACCTGCCGCTGGGCCTGCTGGAAAAGCGCACATTCAGCGACGCGGTTCCCGACCGGGCCGCGACGCCGTCGCTGCCGACATATCCGTTCGAGGCCGGCGTGATCCATTTTCACAACGGTCGCCTCGACCCGGACAGCTGTCGGCTTCCCGACGGCGTCTCGCTGACCGGCATGCTGCCGGCCGACATCGATGTTTCGGCGCTGGACGACACCGGTCCCGCCGACGCGTTCGCGTGGTTGAACCTCGCGCGCTTCGACCAGGGCTGGAAGCTGCGGGTGGACGGCCGACCCGACGAACCGCTGGTGGTCGCCACGACCTGCGACGACGAATTCGATGTGGCGGTTCACCCGAGACTGTGTGTGGAACTGGCCGAGGGTGCGACGCTGACGCTGATCGAAACCCAGGGCGGTCCGGGCGCCGGATTGATCAACGGCGTTCTGGACCTCCGGCTGGGTGCCCGGTCCAGCCTGACTCACGTCATCGAAAGATGCTTCGCCGAGACCGCCCTCATCCAGCGCACCGCGGCCCGCGTTTCGGATGCGGCCGCTTACAGGGCGTTCATACTCGACGGCGGCGGTCCGCTGACCCGGCAGGACCTGGTGGCCGAACTGGTGTCGCCGGGCGCGACGGCCGGCATTTCAGGCGTTGCGACGCTGTCCGGTCGCGCCCTGGTCGATTACCACACGGCGATAGAGCACCGCGTGGGCGGTACGGAAAGCCACGAGAACTTCCGTATCCTGGCCGACGACCAGTCGACCGGCGTGTTCAACGGGCGAATCCACATCCTGCGCGGCGCCGACGACAGTCACTCGCAAATGAATACCGGCAACCTGCTGCTCAGTGAAAATGCGCGCATCAATACCAAGCCGGAACTGGAAATTCACGCCGAGGACGTGACCGCGAGCCACGGGGCGACGATCGGCCAGCTCGACGACGACGCGCGCTTCTACCTGCGCTCGCGGGGACTGAGCGAGGCGCAGGCGATCGCGCTGCTGAAGTACGGTTTTGCCGCCGCGGTCTTCGACACCATGGCGTCGGGCGCGGTGCGCGACTGGCTGACCGACCGACTCAAGGAGCACCTGTGATGGCCGCAAAGCTGGAGGGCCGAAAGATAGACGACCATTCGGAGACTTCGAGCCTGGACGTAGAGCGAGTACGTGCCGAGTTTCCGATCCTTTCCAGGGAAGTGCACGGCAAGCCGCTTGTGTACCTGGACAGCGCGGCCTCGGCGCAGCGTCCGCAGTCGGTCATAGACGCGGTCAGCGGTTTCTACAGTCGGTATAACGCCAACGTCCATCGTGGCGTCCACCAGCTCAGCGTCGAGGCATCCGAGGCGTTCGAGCAGTCGCGATCGACCGTGCGACGGCATCTGAACGCCGAGAGCGACCGCGAGATCGTTTTCACCCGCGGCACCACCGAGGCGGTCAACCTTGTCGCACAGTCGTTCCTGAGGCCGAAAATCCAGCCGGGCGACGAGATCCTGATCACCCACATGGAGCACCATTCCAATATCGTCCCGTGGCAGCTTCTGTGCGAACAGACGGGTGCAGTGCTCAAGGTGGCGCCGATCAACCGGCGCGGCGAACTGCTGGTCGACGAACTGGAAGCGCTGATCAACGAGCGCACTCGCCTGATCGGGATCGTCCACGTCTCCAACGCGCTCGGCACCGTGAATCCTGTCGCCGAGGTGTGCCGGATCGCGCGCGAACACGGGGTCGCAACCCTGGTCGACGGGGCCCAGGCGACGCCGCACGTGGACGTCGACGTGCAGGCGCTGGGATGCGATTTCTACTGCCTGTCGGCACACAAGATGTATGGCCCCACCGGCGTCGGCGTGCTCTACGGGCGCGAGGCGTTGCTGGAAGCGATGCCGCCGTGGCAGGGCGGCGGCGAGATGATCACGCGGGTGAGCTTCGACGAGACCACCTACAACGACCTGCCGCACAAGTTCGAGGCCGGCACGCCCAATATCGCCGGCGTCATCGGCATGGGCGAGGCGTTTCGCTTCATTCAGCGAACCGGCATCGAGGCGATCGCGCGTCATGAAGCGCAGCTGCTGGCCTACGCCACCGAGCGAATGGAGGCCATCGACGGACTGACCATCATCGGTACGGCCGAGCAAAAGGGTCCAGTGGTTTCGTTCACGCTGGAAGGCGCTCATCCCAACGATATAGGCACCATCGTCGATCACTTCGGCGTGGCGATCCGCACCGGGCACCACTGCGCCATGCCGGTAATGCAGTTCTTCGAAGTGCCGGCGACGGCACGGATTTCGTTCGGCGTCTACAACACGACCGACGAAATCGACGTATTCCTCGACGCACTCGGGAAGGCGCGCGAGATGCTCGCCTGAAAAACGGCTTTTTCGCCATGAAAAAAGCGCGGACAACACGCGTTGTCCGCCCTGCCGGCCCGGCGCGTACCGGTGCTTCCCGGAGTTACAATGGCGCGAAATCCACGTCGGAGACCGTACATGCGTACCCTTTTGATCTTTCTAGCCGCAATCGTGGTGATCATCCTGGGTCTCTGGGCCACCCTGGTGCTGTACTTCGATGAAGAGAAGCTCAAGCAGATCGCGACCGAGCAGGTCCGGGCGCAAACGGGTCGCGAGCTGATCATCAACGGCCCGCTCAAGCTCGACTTCTTCCCCGGCATTTCCCTGGTGGCCTCGGATGTCGAGTTGTCGGGGCCGGAAAACTACAGCGGCCCGGATCTCTTCACGGCCGATGAGTTCCGCATGTCGCTTTCGCTGATGCCGCTGCTCAGCGGGAACGTGGAAACCGGTGATATCGGCCTGCAGAAGGCCGAGGTCAACATCCATACCGACCTGTCGGGCGTCAGTTCGCTGGACGGACTGGCCGGCGGGGACGCACCGGCCGAAACCGATGCGCCGCGATCCAGCGTATCGACCGGCCAGATCCTGCTCAGCGGCATAAGGTTGAACGTGACCGACGCCGCGACGGATTCGCGCCAGGTCTTCGTCGTCGAACGTCTCCAGGTCGATTCGTTCAGCTACGACAAGCCGGTACCGTTCGAATTCCAGGGCAGCCTCGGCGATCCGCCCGTGATCAGCGACATCGATCTCAAGGGCGAAGTCGTCGTGCCTTCCGGCGCCGGCCCGATCCAGATCGCGCGCCTGGAAGTGGACGCCGATCTCTCCGGCGTGGCGATGGGTCTTTCCGGCAGTGGTGAAATCCAGCCGGGACCGCCGATGGCGGCGAGCTTCAGCGACGGACGCATTCGCCTCGGTGACAGCGAGTTCGAGGCCGCGTTTTCCTATACCGACGGTCCGCGCCCGATGATAGAGGCGACGCTGGAAGGCGAGATGCTGGACGTCGACGCGTTGCTGGCGTCGCTGCCGGCCGCACCGACCCAGTCGCCGGAGGCTGGCGGTGATGTTGATGGCGATAGTGCCGGCGACGCGCCCGAGGATTCGCCGTTGCTGTTGCTCCGCGATATGGACCTGGACGCCGAACTGACCCTGGAAGAAATGAAGATCTCGGGGCTGACCCTGAACAGCATTCGTACCCGGCTGCTGGCGAAGAACGGCATCGTGACCATAGATCCGCTCTCCGGCGCGCTGGCCGGCGGACGACTGGACGCGGTCGGCCGGGTGGACCTCAATGCCGAGCCGCCCTCGGTAAGCCTGTCGCCGGTATTCGACCTGGAAAACCTCGGGCAGGCATTGGCGCCCTGGGGCATGGACCGGTTCCTGACCGGCTCGGGTGTCCTGGATCTGGAACTGAACGCTCGCGGCCTGGACGTGAAATCGATTCTGGGCTCGCTGAGCGGCGACGGCGAATACGACTTCCGCGACGGCAGCATCAAGGGCTTGAACCTTGACGGCATGGTGGAGAGCCTGGCCGCACGCAACATAGCCGAGGCGGTCAGGACGGGCGTCGGCGGCACGACAGAGTTCCAGACGCTGGAAGGCGTTCTCTCGATCCAGGACGGCACGATCAGCCTTCCGGGAATGCAGATCATCACCGAACTGCTGGGCATCAGCGGAGACGTCCGGCTGGGCATGGCGGACCTCAGCCTGGACGGGCAGATTCGGGTCGAGGGCGAGCGCCTAAACCAGATTCCGATCGCGCTGGAGGGCACGCTGACCCAGCCAAGACTGGTGCCCGATGTGGGCGAGGCGCTCAAGGAGGAAGCCGGTCGGCGCGTCATGGATTTCCTGAAGAAGCGCAGCGAGCGGGAAGAGGAAAAGGAAGACGGCAGCGACGGTGGGTGAGCTTGCCTGACGAGCCCCGCGCGCCGGCGCAGGTCCCGGTCGCATGACTGATCGCGTGATGCAGGATCATGCCGGCGATACCGCCCGAAAGGCGCTGGTTGCCGGTCTCGGGGCCTATTCCTTCTGGGGCCTGGTGCCGCTTTATTTCAAGCTTGTCGCCTTTGCCGGCGCCGACGAGATCATCGCCCATCGCGTGATCTGGTCGGTGGGTTTCCTGGCGCTGGTGCTCACGCTTCGCAACCGGCGAAATTTCCGCGCGCACGTCGCAATCAACAGGAAGGTGGCGGCTGCGCTGATGCTCAGCGGCGCGCTGGTGGCGGTCAACTGGCTGGTATTCGTCTACGCGGTCAATTCGGACCAGGTCCTTTCGACCAGCCTGGGCTATTTCATCAATCCGCTGGTCAGCGTGCTGCTGGGCACCCTTGTGCTGCGCGAGCGGATGTATGGCGCCCAGGTCATTGCGGTCGGCCTGGCCGCGGCCGGGACGATCTACCTGACCGTGCAGGTCGGCGAGCCGCCGTGGCTGGCCCTGGCGCTGGCCTTCAGTTTCGGTCTTTACGGGCTGGTCCGAAAGGTAACCGACGTCGGTCCCATGGTCGGACTGTTCTGGGAGACCCTGATGATGATGCCGCTGGCGCTGTTGTGGCTCTTCTGGACCTCGCGCCACGGCGAAATCGTCTTCGGCGACCTCGGCCTGGCCCAGGATCTGCTGCTGATCGGCACCGGCCTGGTCACCGTGATTCCGCTCGTGCTGTTCGCGACCGCCGCGCGCGGCCTCCCGCTGATCACGGTTGGCCTGATGCAGTACCTCGCGCCGTCGATTTCTTTCTGCCTCGCCGTGTTCCTGTTTCGCGAGCCGTTTACAATCCACCATGCGGTGGCTTTTGGCGCCATATGGTCGGCGCTGGCGCTCTACACGGGTGCGATCTGGCAACGTACCCGCCAGCAGCGGCGGATTGTCGCCGAGTCCATGCGCCGTACCGGTTAACATCGTCGTGACCCGACGCACGGGCGCAGACCGGCCGGAATCCCGGATTGCGCGGATTCGCGCAGCCAATTGATCGAATCGGAAACAACACCAATCGATGACTGACCAGCAGCAGATCAAGGATCGGCCGAGCAGCCGCAACGTCACTTCGCTGAAGGCGCTCAAGCCCTATGTTCGCCGCTACAAGCTCCAGATCGGGCTTATCGGCCTGTTCCTGACCCTGGCGGCCA
>MDTG01394103.1_pt1 | contig 27993 bp, 26 predicted proteins | sample 811421 | NCBI WGS metagenome assembly MDTG01 (sample SAMN05326645, study PRJNA326480) | marine metagenome | isolation source: seawater | place: Pacific Ocean: South East | collected 2011
GGTTTTGTTTTCCCATATTCTTCTCTTAATGCCATAAGTCCAGGCATTTCAGCTTCAGCTAATCTTATTTCTTTTCTTCCCCACTCAGCTAAAGAAATATCTTTAACTTTAAATGGAACATAGCTTGTTTTATTCATATAATTTAATTTTTTGTTTAATTTTATCTACGAAATCTAATTTTTCCCAAGTAAAAAGTTCAACTTGTATGGTCTTCGATTCACCATTAGGTGAATTAAAAGTTTTAGTCACTAATTCTGTTTTTCTACCCATATGTCCATAAGCAGCTGTTTCAGTATAAATGGGGTTTCTTAATTTTAATCTTTTTTCGATGAAATATGGGCGCATATCGAAAATTTCTTCAATTACTTTAGCTAATTCACTATCATTTTTTGAAATTTTTGATGTCCCATAGGTATTAACATAAATACCCATAGGTTTAGCAACCCCAATAGCATAACTGACTTGAACTAAACATTCATCTGCTACACCTGCAGCAACTAAATTTTTAGCTATGTGTCTTGTTGCATATGCAGCACTCCTATCCACCTTACTTGGATCTTTCCCAGAGAAAGCGCCTCCACCATGCGCACCTTTTCCCCCATATGTATCTACAATGATTTTTCTTCCAGTTAAGCCTGTATCTCCATGAGGACCTCCTATTACAAACTTTCCTGTAGGATTTATATGATATTCTATGTCATTATTGAAAAAAGGTTCATAACTAGGATACTTTTTCAATATTCTTGGAATCAAAATTGAAATAATATCTGACTTGATTTTGCTCAACATTTCTTCTTCTTTATCAAAATCATCATGTTGAGTAGAAATAACTATCGCTACTATTTTTTCAGGCTTATTATTATCAGAATATTGTAATGTCACTTGAGACTTAGAATCTGGTCTCAAATAGGTTATTTGGTTATTTTCTCTTCTTAAATCAGCTAATTCAATTAGAATTTTATGCGATAAGTCCAGAGCTAATGGCATATAATCTTCTGTTTCATTGCATGCATAACCAAACATCATTCCTTGATCTCCAGCACCTTGATCCTCTGGATTTTTTCTTTCCACACCTTGATTTATATCAGCTGATTGTTCGTGGATAGCAGAAAAAACACCACACGAATTACCATCAAACATATATTCACTTTTATTATAACCAATTTTATTAATAACGTTTCTTGAAATTACCTGAACATCTAAATATGTATTTGATTTTACTTCACCTGCCAATACAACTTGACCGGTTGTTACTAGTGTTTCACATGCAACTTTTGCATTTGGATCAAATGCAAGAAAATTATCAATTAAGGCATCGCTAATTTGATCAGCAACTTTGTCTGGGTGCCCCTCACTTACAGACTCTGATGTAAAAAAATAACTCATATTTAATATTTTTATAAATTTTACTTTGTTAAATTCTAATATAAATTATTTCAAAATTTAATTTTTAGCTAACAAAACTAAGAATATTTTAATTTAAAGTATTTTAAATTATAATGAATATTTTATTATTGCATAAATAGCTCTAAACCCATCTCTCCAACCAATTTTCTTACCCTCTTCAAATGTCCTCCCATAATAACTAATACCAACCTCATAAATTCTAACTCCTTTAATTTTTGAAATTTTTGATGTTACTTCAGGTTCAAATCCAAATCTTTTTTCTTTTAATTTTAATGATTTTATCATAGATGAATTAAAAACTTTATAACAAGTTTCCATATCTGTCAAATTAAGATTAGTAGTCATATTACTCAAAAAAGTAAGAACTTTATTTCCTATACTATGCCAAAAGAAAAGAATCCTATGAGGATTGCCTCCGATAAACCTACTACCATAAACAACGTCAGCAAAACCTGTAATTATTGGTTTTAATAATTTATTATATTCATTCGGATCATATTCCAAATCTGCATCTTGAATAATTAAGTAATCTCCTGTTGCATTTTTAATTCCTGTATGTAAGGCAGCACCTTTTCCTTTATTTTTAGTATGATGTAATAATTTTATTTCGTTTTTAGAGTTTGATGAAATAAAATTTTCTGCAATTTTAACAGTTTTATCCGAACTATTATCATTTACAATTAAAATTTCTTTCTGAATATCATAATCAAGATTTACAGAAACAACTTTATTTAAAAGTTCTAAAATTGTTCTTTCTTCATTATAGGCAGGAATAATTATTGAAAGTTTTTTTAAATTCATATCATGAAATATTTATTATTAAAATTTTGATGTGTATATCCATGCTAGAAACTCGTTTCCTTCATTAAAAGGATTTCTACTAGCTATTTTACTTTTATAAGGGCCAAATTTTAGCTCATCGCAATATTTAAATAAAGCTGATTCTTCCGGTGTTTTACCTGTAATAACAATATATTCTACATTATTATTTTTTAAATAATCTAAATAAAACTTATCCTCTCCTTTACTTGAGTCTATATAATGTATCCAGTCAGAACTAAAAGTGTTTTGATTATATAGTGATATCGATCTGTGATTTACTAATAAGTTACTTTGTTTTGGTAATTTTGAATTTACCCAACTTGCTAATGAATAACCGTTAGCCTTTTTATTTAAAGTATTTTCATAAAACTCTTTATTAATAATTCCTGAGCTTAATGAAAATACAGAAAAAGTTAAAATTAAAAATTGAACTACAGAGAAAAAAAGAATAGGAAATTTTGAATAACTTATATCTTTATTATTGATTTTAACAGAAAAATAAATAAATAAATTCAGTAAAATAAAAGCTTCTAAATAAAATCTAGAGGTTTTTTGTCCAATAAAAAAACTAACTATACAAATGCTTAAAACAAGAATTAAACCACCTGCATTTTTAATTTTTCCTTTATACAATAAAAATATTGATATTAATAAATTGATGCCAATAATCATTGAGTAAGAACCAGGAGACGATGGAACTATTAAAGAAATTGGAAACGAAAATGTACTATCACTATAATTTTTTAAAAATAGTATAAAATTTTCAAATCCTGGATAATATTTTGGTATTGGATAAGGGTATGAAATTAAATCTAAACCAAAAATTTTATATTTCTGAAATATAATAGGACCATACGCAATACAAAAAGCTATAAACGATAAACAAAAAAAATTAAAGAAAATCTTTATTTTCTTAAAATATTTAATATTGTAATAAATGATTGCAAGCAATAATATAGTTGCTGATACTATAAAATTAATTTTAATACTAACAGAATAAAAAATTATTATAAAAATTAATAGCAATGAATAATTGTTAGCTTTTGCAATATTTATTTTATTATTCACAATAAAACTAAAAATTAGAGTAGAATACGCAATTCCACTTAATTGAGGTTTTGGAGATGACGCTAAAAATAACAATACTGGTGAAGATAAAATTAACAAAACTAGTAATGAATTTATTGTTTTATAATTTTCAGAGTTGATACCTTTAAATGTAAAAAATAGACCAATTATTGAAATTAAAGACATAAACTGAACTAAAGTTCCATATTGTTCCGCATTTAATGCTAGTGAAACTAAAATACTGTTTTCTCCAATTCCAGAAAGCCCTTGATGAAACCAAGTTGGCTGCCAATCGAAACCGCCATTTTCTAAAATTTTTAATGGAACTCCTATGTGGTAATCTAAAGAATCTGCATTTGTAATTGGAGCTATGGCAACTAAAAAAAAACCAATTATAATAATTAAAATAATTTTATGAAAATTATTCCATTTATTAATATTTGAATAAAGTATTAAGAATTTTTTATAAATAATGTCTCTAATAAAAATAGATTTAACAATAGAAATTATTAAAACTAAATAACAGAAAATTAAGATAAATTCTTTATTTGCCATTCTCATTAGTATGAGAAAGCTTAATATAATATTTATGAATAGGTTACCTACAATTGAGTAGTGTAAGAAAGAATAAAATTGATTATCAATAAATTTATTTAAAAAGGTTTTAAAAAAAAATCTGCCAATAATTACATTTGCCCAAATTAATGAAAGGGATAAAAATATTGACAAATATATTTCTAAAAAAAAATTAAATTTAAAATACATTTAAAAATTCTTTGGTAATTGAGTCCATTCTTTTTTTGGAAGTGAATTGAAATAATCATAAGTATATTTAAGTCCTTTATTTCTTTTTACTGTTGGTTGCCAACCCAAAATAGATGTTGCTTTTGTAATGTCTGGTCTTCTTTTTTTAGGATCGTTTACAGGTAGTGGTTTATATATAATTTTAGATTTAGTATTATTTAATGCTAAAATTTCCTTAGCAAATTCCTTTAAAGTAATTTCATCAGGATTGCCAATATTTATTGGCAAACAATATTCACTCATTAATAATTTATAAATTCCTTCAATCAAATCTGTTATGTAACAAAAACTTCTTGTTTGAGTTCCATCTCCAAATACTGTAATGTCTTCTTCTCTTAAAAGTTGTCCAATAAACGCTGGAAGAGCTCTACCATCATTTAATCTCATTCTAGGGCCATAAGTATTGAAAATTCTAATAATTCTGGTTTCTAAGTTGTGGTATGTGTTGTAAGCCATTGTTATACTCTCCATATATCTTTTTGCTTCGTCATAAACTCCTCTAGGTCCTACAGGATTTACATTTCCCCAATATTCTTCTTTTTGAGGATGTTCTAAGGGATCACCATAAACCTCACTAGTACTAGCAACTAAGATTCTTGCATTTTTTGATTTTGCTAAGCCTAAACAATTATGTGTTCCTAAAGCGCCTACTTTTAAAGTTTGGATAGGAATTTTTAAATAATCTATAGGACTAGCTGGAGATGCAAAATGTAATATGTAATCAATATTTTTATCAATTTTAATAAACTTAGTAATATCATGTTCTATAAATTCAAAATTATCATTTCCAATTAAATGATTTATATTTTTTATGTCTCCTGTGATTAAATTGTCCATAGCAATAACTGAAAACCCCTCATTAATAAATTTATCACACAAATGAGATCCAATAAAACCAGCTCCCCCGGTAATTAAGACTCTTTCATCCTTCATATTTATATATTTTAATAGTTAAATTACGTATTGAGTTATCGTTTAATAAGAGAGAGAATCAATAACTATTTTTAAAACCATATCTATTTTTGCTGTTTAGAAAAGGTAAAAAGATAAAAGATAAAGATCCTAAAATTAAAATCATTAAAGTTTGAGATGTCCATACAATCCAACCAAATGCTAATGCGCTTTCATAAGAAACACCATATTGACTAAGAATACCAGCAATAGCTAACGGATAAACCCCAATACCACCATTTGTAATTGATATTGCTATTGCTCCAGCAACAAATGCTGAAAAAATAGGTTCAAACCCAAGATAAAAGGTTTCAGGTAAACTAAATTTAGCAATATAAAACATTAAGAAATACATAATCCAAATAAATAATGTGTGGATAAGAAATTTTTCTTTATTTGGAATACTAAATATCGATAAAATTCCTTTTTTTAAACCTAAAATTAAATTTGAAATTTTATAATTTAAAGTGGAATTATTATTAATTTTTTTAAAAACAAAATAGATCAGAATAAAAAAAATTAAAAGCAATATAATTGATGTTGGTTTTAAAGAAAGTTCTGGAATTATTATGTATGAATTCATTGACATTCCAACGATAATACAAGTGATTAATATAACAACATCAATAATCCTCTCAGTTATAATTGTTCCAATACCTTTTTCAAAAGGAACTTTATCGTAAAGAGCTATTGAACTAGCTCTTAAAAATTCACCAGAGCGTGGAACTCCCAAATTTGCAAGATATCCAACAAAAACATACATAAAAGAATTTAAATAATTAAGCTTATAACCCAGAGGAGTTAATAAATATTTCCATCTTATAGATCTAGAAAGATGACTTAATATTGCTAATAAAATAGATATTAATACGAAACGGTAATCAGCATATTTTAATGCCTTAAATATTTCTTTTCTATTTTCTAAAGTAGTGTTATTATAGGAATAATAAATTAAAAAAATACCAAGTAAAAGAGGAAAAATATTTTTGGCAAATCCTAGTATATATCTATTCATTTTTGCTATTTATATTTCTTTTCAAAAATCAAGAACATTTAAAATAAATAATTATTCTTTTCCTATTTCATAACAACTAAAACCTATTTTTTCTAATTTTGATTTATCTAATATTTTTCTTCCATCAAAAATAAATGCTGGTTTTTCCATTTCACGATATAAATTCTTAAAATCTAAAACTTTAAAATCATCCCACTCTGTTAAAATTGCTATAGCATGTGTATTTTTTATAGCTTCTTCAGCATTATTAAAAACTTTAACTTTTTTTAATTTTATTTTTATTTCTTTGGAACTAATTCCTTTTGAATCCCAAAGATTTATTAGATCCATTTCTATTTTTTGTTTTGAAACTTTTGGGTCAAAAACTGAGATTATTGCCCCTTCTTCAATGAGTTGATCACAAATATATATAGCCGCTGATTCTCTTGAATCATTAGTCTGTTTTTTAAAAGCCCATCCTAAAAATGATATCTTTTTATCATTTACTGTTTTAAAAAGTGAATCGATAATCTTATTGGTAAACCTTCGTCTTTGGTAATTATTTATATCTATTACACCTTTCCAATATGAAGCAACCTCTTCAAGCCCATAATATTTAGATAAATAAACTAAATTTAGAATATCTTTTTGGAAACAACTTCCTCCAAAACCAACAGATGCTTTTAAAAATTTCGAACCAATTCTAGAATCTGTTCCAACTGCTCTAGAAACCTCTTTAATATCAGCTCCTGTAACTTCACAAAGAGCAGAAATACTGTTTATTGAACTTATTCTTTGAGCTAAAAAAGCGTTTGAAACAAGTTTAGAAAGTTCAGAGGACCATAAATTAGTAGTTACTATTTTATCTGAAGATATCCATGTACTATAAATGTCTACTAGTGATTGTATAGCTTTCTTCCCTGACGGAGTTTGACTTCCTCCAATTAATACTCTATCAGATTTTGATAAATCTTCAATTGCTGTACCCTCGGCTAAAAATTCTGGATTGGAAAGTACCTCAAAAGAAATGCCATTTTTATTAGACGAAAGAATTGCTTTTATTGTTTCAGCTGTTCTTACAGGTAAAGTACTTTTTTCAACAATTATTTTATCACTAACCGAAATACTAGCAATTTGACGAGCACACTTTTCAACAAAAGTTAGATCAGCTGCCATTCCTTTACCTTCGCCATATGTTTTTGTCGGAGTATTAACAGCCATAAAAATCATTTGAGATTCTAAAATAGCTTTATCGACATCATTTGAAAAAAATAAATTTTTTCCTCTGCATTGTTTGATTATTTCAGAAAGACCAGGTTCGTATATAGGTAATTTAGATAAATCCGGATCATTCCAAGATTCTATTCTGTTTTTATTTGAATCTACAACAGTAACAATTAAGTTTGGGCATTGTTGCGCTATAACTGCCATTGTTGGACCACCAACATATCCAGCACCAATACAACAAATTTTATCAATTTTCATAGCTTCGCTAGTTAAGACACATTTTAATTTGTCAAAACTAATAATATTTTATTTTAATTAAACTATGCTTCAAAAACAACCAATGAAGCTTGGTTCAAAGGGCATTTTGAAACAATAAAATTCACCTTCCTTTTAATTTTTTTTTCAATTTTAGGAGAAATACTGTCCAAATATTTTCTATTTATATTATCACCTACAATTAAAACTTCAATAACGCCGCTGTCAATTCCTTTAGCATAGTCTCCAAGAAGTAATACTTTTTTTACATCTCCTATTCTATTGTAAACAGTTTCTAATATTTCTTCAATTCCTAAATGTTTATGAATAATTTTTTGAATAGTTTTAAATAAAGGATGAGATGTATTAGCTCTGTAAATTACCTTATTATTTTCATTGTGTTTATTCAAATAGCCTGCTGAGGATAAATTATTTAGTTCTTTTCTAACAGAATTGGTTGACTCTCCAAATTCATTAGCAAGACTATTTAAATAACCTTTGTTTGCAATATTTATAAAAAATTTAACAAGGAGTCTTAATCTAGTTTTAGATGTAATTAACGGTTCAAGCATAATTAAGTCACAAAAGTACTTGATATTATTTAATGAATCAAAAAAAATTATATTATTTTTACAAAAAAAATAAAATTGAATCAAAAAATATATTATTTCATACTTCTTTTAATTTTTATAAATTCTTGTTCATTTCCTGAAATTATTAGAGATGAATTGATTTATGATAATGATTTTGAAAGTGATATCTTAAACGAAATTGACGGTAAAGCTACCTCAACCTTTGACAATAATACAGTTCTAGGGGATTTTAATAACGATGGGTTTACCTTACATTTAGAAAATACAGGTGACCACGACTATGTTTTTATTTCCTTTGATTTATATATTCATGGAAGTTGGGATGGAAATTTTAATGGGTTTTCAGAAAATGACAAACCTGATAAATGGATTATGGAACTAGATCCAAATATGGATTTGATTAAAGATTCCTCTGGCGATAGATTTGTAACTACTTTTTCAAATAGTGCTTGTTTTTCAAATTATTGCCTAAGACAATCTTATCCTAACAATTACCCGTTTGAAAATAATCCAAAAACTGGAAGTAGTTATATAGATTTACCAAAAAAATGTGAAAAATCTTTTTTTGGTGGTCTAACCACTTTATATAAAATTGAAAAAAGCTTTAAGCATTCTGGGAATGCCATTATCGTAAGATTTTACGACGAACTTTATCAACCTAACGCTATTGATGATCTTGGCGTTAATCAATCTAAATGTGATGAAAGTTGGTCATTAGATAATTTAAAAGTAAGGGTTATATCATATAAGTAATGAAATACAAATTATTATGTTTAGTCCTTTTTTCAGTTTTAAAATCAAACTCTCAATCAATAAATCTAAATGAAAGTCATATAATAGATTTTTTTAGAACATCTCAATTATCTGGAGATCTAAAATCAGATTTTTCATTTACATTAAAACCATTTGATATAAATAACTTCAATATTAATTCTACTTTATTTAATAATGAAAAATATTCACCTACTATTTTAAATTTTTTTAAAGGAAAAGGTAAATTAAAAATGCTTCCTGTCGACTATAATATTGAATTCAATAGTCACCATCCATACAATAGAAATAATGGTAGTATGATTCCAAATAGGGGTTATCAACACATTATAAGTGCAGGAATTTATGCAGAAATTGGGCCACTGAGTATTCAAATAAAACCAGAAAATTTGTTTTCTCAAAATAAAGATTTCGAAGGTTTTGGAGAAGGACCAAATGGTCATTATCCAGTTATATGGGCAAAAAGATACCGTCTATGGAATAAGATTGATATGCCTGAGAGATTCGGGGATAAAAAACTTAACAAAAATTTAATTGGACAATCCAGTATAAAATTGAATTTTAAGAGTTTAAGTTTAGGGATTTCTAATGAAAATATATGGTGGGGACCATCCATTAGAAATAGTATCATGATGAGTAATCATGCTAGAGGTTTTAAACATATCACTTTTAACACTACTAAGCCAATAAAAACAATAATAGGTAATTTTGAATGGCAATTAATCACAGGCAGATTAGAGTCTTCTGGTTATTTACCGGCTAACTCTAATTTTGAATATGCAGGGACTAAAATTTATGTCCCCAAAATTAATCAAATAGGAGAATTAAATGACTGGAGATATATTCAGGGTTATTCTATTACTTACTCTCCCAAATGGGTTTCTGGACTTTCATTAGGTTTTATGAGATGGGTGCAAATGTATTCAGCATTAGTAAGGGGAAAATATACTTGGTTTGAAGGACGGCCAACATGGTTTCCAGCCTTTAAGAACCTGTTTAGAAAAAATGATTTGTACGAAAATTATGAAGCTCAAACTAATCAAGCAGCAGGTGTTTTTTTAAGATGGTTATGGGTTGATTCTAAAGCTGAAATTTATGCAGAATTTCATTTTAATGATTCTAAACAAAACCTTCGAGATTTATTGTTAGACACTGATCACAGTAGAGCTGCAACTATTGGCTTACAGAAAATTTTCAAAATCAACAATGATAGCTATTTATTTTCATGGGAATGGACTCAAATGGAACAAACTGCTTCAAGATTATTAAGAGATTCTGGTTCTTGGTATGAACATGGCTGGACTTATGATGGTTATACAAATGAAGGGGAAGTCCTTGGAGCTAGTATAGGTCCTGGAAGTAACTCACATTACTTTGCGTTAAATAGAGTAAGAAAAAAGGAAAAAATAGGTTTAGCTTTAGAAATAGTTGATCAAGATAATGATTTTTATCATCAGTCATTTTCTTCCGCTCTAGATTTTAGGAGATATTGGAAAGATTTTAATATTCATTTTAATTTTTCCAAAAAATTTAACAAATTTTGGCTTTCATCTAATTTGATGTATACTAGAAGTTTAAATTATCAGTGGGATTTGAATGATTTTGCCACTCCTTATTATCATCCTGGAAATGATGTAAATAATTTTCATACAACTATTAAAATGACTTATTTTTTTCCTTTTTGAACTAAATTTCTAAATACCTCTAAATAATCTTCTGTAATAAAATCCCAATCATATTTTTTTGTAATTCCTTTTGTAGAGTTTGATCTCAACCTATCAATTAATAAAAATTCCTTTTCACAATAATTTATCATTTCACAGACTGATTTCAGTTGTTTTTTAAAGAACAAACCAAATCTTTCATTTTGTAGCATTTCTTTATTGAAAGAAGTTTCTAGGGCTAGAATAGCTGTTTGATAGGCTAAGGCCTTAATCATTGTAGGATTTGTTCCCCCATATTGATGCCCGTGAATATAAACATAACAGTTGTGATATAGTTCTGCCAAAACCTCTTGATTATTTACATATCCTGTAAAAATCAATCTTTCATCATTAATAGACTTTAAATTATTAGCATATTTATCTTTATAAGTTACGTCCCCAACAATTACTAATTTTTTTTTTGACTTTGAACTTAAAAAGCCGTTAATAATTAAATCTGCATTATTATCAGGAATTAATCTGCCAACAACTAAATAGTATTCTCGAATATTAAGTCCCCAAGTTTTTATTAAATCTGGATTAATAGATTTTCTAATGTTAGCACCATAAGCGATTACTTTAGATTTTTTTTTAAATAATTCTAAATATACCTCTCTCATTTTATCTGAATCACTAATTATCTGATCATAGAAAATAGTAGCCATTTTTGATGTCCATTTAAAATAGATCGACCCTAGACCTTTCCATTTTGGACGTAACCATTCCATTCCATCAACATTAATGACCGTTGTTTTTTTAAATATTCTTGTTAAAAGTCCGAGGGGTCCGTTTGAGGAATTAACGACTAATATTATATCACATTTTGAAAAACAAGCATGAATAATTGAAAAAAAGGAATGAATTGGCTGAGAAAGAATTTTGGTTTCAATGGATGGAATATAAATCAAATTAATTCCTTTTATTTTTTTTGGCTTATTAACAAAAAGACTTTTGTGACAATAAATAGTAACGTCACAATTTTTTTTTATTAATCTCTCACTAATTTCTTTAATAAAAGTTTCAAAACCTCCATAAACATATGGATAACCTTTTATACCAATAATTGAAATTTTTAGTTTACTGGTCATCAAAACTTTTAGTGATTATATTCAAAATATTTTTATAAAATTTCTTAGAACTAAAATTCTTTTTTAAGAATAATTCCGAATTTTTCAAATGTTGCTTTTGTTTGTCAATGTTTTTGTAATAATTGTAAATTAAATTGGCTGATTTTGTGCTGTCATTAATAGGAATTAATAACCCGTTGTTCCCATTATTTAAAATTTCTAAAGCTCCACCAATATTTGTACTTATAGTTGGTGTTTTTGAATACAAAGACTCGAATAAAACTGTAGGCAGTGGATCTTGGTTAATTGGAGTATGAATAAACAAATTTGATTTACTTAAAATTTTATACACATCTCTTTTATATCCTAAAAAGCGAATATTTTCTACTAATTTATATTTTTCAACTAATGATTTTAACTCTTCTAGATAATGTTCATTCCCAGGGTAAACATCTCCTATTATGAAAAGTTTAAACTTTTGCTCCAAAAAAATTAAGTTTTTAAAAACTTCAATTAAATACTTATGTCCTTTATATGGTGTAATTCTAGAAATATTACTTATTAAAATTTCATCATCATTTGTTTGTTTTTTTAAAACTTTAGGAATTTCAATACCATTGTAAGTTCTTACTAATTTTAAGTTATCAATATTAATCCCCCAATAGGAGAATACTGCATCTGAAACACATATTACTTTTGTTGAAATACTGTTGAGTAAGTAACCACTTAGCTTTTCATATAAAAATGATCCAAACGGTATTTCATGTACATGATAAATTGAAGGGATTTTAAGTGATCTTGCAGCCATTCCAGATGCCCATATTACAGAGGTATTGGTGTAAACTAAATCGATTTTATTTTTTGAAATATAATTTCTTATTAAAAAAAATGCTTTAAAGATTTTAACTAGCCTATTAAATATCCCAAATATGTTTAAATATTTTTTTCTTAATACTCCAAAATTGAAATAACTTACGTTAATATCCTCATGAATTAAATCATCAAGTTTTCCTTTACAAGGTAACATAACATGTAACTCAAAACTTTTATTTTTTAGTAAATTTAAAATTTGTAAAAAAATTTTACTCGCTCCATATAAATCATTTGAACTGTGAAAAATTAAAATTTTTTTATTTATCATGATAATTTAGTATTATATTTTCATAACCTCCAATAAAATTTTTTCTACTGAACTTTTTTATTCTATGATTGCCTTTTTTTATTAGATTTTCTCTTTCATTTTTAGATTCTATTAGAAATTGTATTTTCTTTGATAAAGAAAAATAATCGCGAGTTTTGAAATAACAAACAGAATCTCCACCAATTTCCTTAAAAATTGGTGTATCAGAACAAATAACAGGAACCGAATATGTAAATGCTTCAAGAATTGGTATTCCAAAACCTTCATCGATTGAGGGGAAAACATAAATTGAAGCATTTTTATAACACTTTAATACAATTTCTTTTGAAACATATCCTAAAAGTAACACCTCATTTGTTAATTGATTTTCTTTAATAAATTTGTTAATTTGATAAATCGTGCTCTTATCTCCGTTAACAGTTTGAGCACCAACAAGAACCAATTTAATATCAGAAAAAGAATTATTTTTTTTCAACTCATTAAATCCCTTAAAAAGTGTTATCAAGTCTTTCCTTTTTTCAAAAGATCCCACATGTAATATATATTTTTTAGGTAATTTTAAATTTGATTTAAAATCATTTTTATTACACGCTACGTTTTCAAAACTTTGATATATATAATCAATAGAATTTGAGTGTTTTATAATATTTGACAGATTTTTTTTAGAATAATTACTAGTAGTTATAATATGTGTTCTTTTATCAATCCCTAAATTAATTAAAAATATAAAGTAATTTCTCCATAACGATTTATAATTTTTTGGATAATCCCAAAATAGCGAATCGTGAATAACTGTTAATTTTATGCTTTTGAAACTAAATATTGGTGAAATATAATCTGGACAAATTAAATATTTAGGCTTGTAAAACAATAATTTTATGGGAAGAATAAATTGTTTCCAAATCAAATAATTAAATTGAAAAAGCAATCTCATCAATCTTTTATTAGAATTTAAATAGAGTTGGTTCTTAGATAATTTGTTCAAGTCATGGGAGAAAATATATTCAATATTTTTAGAACCATATTTTTTTGACGCTGACTCTAATTCTGAAATGTAAGTTCTAATTCCAGAAAGAGCTGATCTAAAATAAAACACATCAATAAATACCTTAATTTTTGTTTTCATTATTTAATAATCACTAAATTTAAAATATAATTTTATCATACGAAGAATGATTATAAAATATCTTAAAAAATTAAAAAAAAATATCAAAGAACATCTTCTGAGATTAGAATATAGAAATCTTTCCACTAAAGAAGCTTTTGAAAAAATTTATGATAATAAAGAATGGAATAGAAATTCAATAAAAATTAATTCTGGACCAGGTTCTCACGAAAAATTATTGACTGAACCATACATCAAATTTGTTTCAAAATTTTTAAAGAAAAAGAAACTTAATGTTTTAGATTTAGGATGTGGAGACTTTAATATTGGAAAAGAATTTTACAAACTATCTAGTTCATACTTAGGGATTGATATAGTAGAATCTGTAATTAAAGCTAATAAAATAAGATTTTATAATCAAAAATTAGATTTCTTATGTCTGGATATAATTAATGATGATTTGCCAAATGCTGATTGTGTAATAATTCGTCAAGTTTTACAGCACTTGGACAATAAATCAATTAAGAAGATTTTAAAAAAATTAGATAAATACAAATTTTTGATAATCACCGAGCACATTCCCAATGGGAAGTTTAAAGCTAATATTGATAAATCAATTAATCCACTAATTCGTCTTGAATTTAATAGTGGAATTAATATTGAAAAAGACCCCTTCAATATTAAATATAAAATTAAAGAAGAACTGATTTTGAAAGACAGTCAAATGGGTGGTTTACACAAGACTGTGCTATACACTATTTTTTAATTTAATATAAAAAGTTTTTGCTTTTTAAAATCCTTGCTGTAATCATATATTAATTTTGCAGATTGAAATTTACAGTTATGCGGGATTAATAAGCCATCTAATCAATTTATATTTAGAATTAAGAAAAAACTGTTGATTTGAGAGTTCGTTTATATCATGAGAATATATATATTCAATATTTTTAGAACCATATTTTTCAACAGCTATTGTTAGTTCCGTTATGTATGTTCTAATCCCAGACAGAGCAGATTTTAAATAATATACATCAATAAAAACCTTTAACTTAACCATTATAACTTTTTTTATTTATGTAATATACAGCTTGGTCTCCTCTTAAATTTTTATTTAAATTTTTTGCTTTTTTTTCAAAACTTTTAATTTGGCTTTTATTAAAAATTGATTTTGAGGGATTTACAAGAAATGAAACTGAAGAATAAAGAGATATTTTTTTTAAGTATTGTTCGCTTCCCCAAAACTGAAAACTATCCGAATCAGTGTTAAAATTCGAAATTTTCAAGCCATTAATATCAGTCATTATTTTCAAACTACTAAATGAATGGATAAACAAGTGTCTAGGTGCATCTAACTGAACCCAATTTTCTTTATAAATTTCCCAGGAATATGAATCAATAGTTGGAGTTCTTATTACACAAACCCCATTATTATTTAAAAGTTTTGAAATTTTACTTATCACATCACATGGGCTGGCCATATGTTCGAAACTATGGTTTAAAATTATTAAATCAAATTTTTCTTTAATCTGAAAGATTGATTTTTTAAATATTTGTAAATTATTTTTATATTTTATTTCCTCTTTTATGAAAGGATCAATTCCTTTTAAATTATTAAACCCTAAACATTTTAAACCATATAAAAATATTCCATTTCCACATCCAATATCTAAGATTGAAGATTCTTTACTTAAAGTTATATTAGAGAGAAAGCCGTATGCTGAGTTTGGATAAATACAATTCAATAGCTTACCAAATAAACCTTTTTTAAAAATCGAGTAATTATTTTTTAAATCTCTAAAAAACTTTCTTGGTTGATTGTTTAAAAATTTTTCATTTACTATTTCATAACTGTAATAATTCTTGGGATAATAATCAGACAAATTTTTTGGGATTTCAGCAATTTGTAGACATCTACATTTAAAACATTGAAAATAATCGAATTCATCTAATAAGCCAAACATCATTTCTTTGACTTTGAAATGATTATTGGCTTTTTTATTTCCACATATATTACACTTTTTTAACTTCATTTTATTACTAAATTTTGGTAATATGATTCGCAATATCCCACAAAAAACCAAGTTATTAAACTAATAAAAGAATATATCTCAGCGTTTGCAGTCATTAAAGGAATAATTAATCCTATTTTAGTACAGCAAGCTACAAATGAAATCATTCTCAAATTATATATGTTTTCATTCATATAAAGCTTGGCGCAATTATATATAGATTTAATCAAAATAGAGGAGTATAAAATAATCCCCAACAGCCCTAATTGAACTCCGAAAATTAAAAACTGATTTTCTCCTCCTATTCCAATAGCTTGATCGACAGAAGAAGCATTTCCGCTAGTTGCTAGCCCAATCCCCAGTGGATTATTAATCATAGATTCAATCCCCTCGATCCACTCAAATAAATGCCCTAAACTAGATGTGTTTTGAAAGCTTAAGGTATCTATTATAAAGTACTTAGTTTCCAAATCAGAAAAATAATAATAACTCAAAATTAAAACTGAAAATGATAAAATCAATCTTACTAAAACATTGTAATTTTTGGTTATAATTAATGTGAAAAGTATTATTAAAATAAATCCTAATATTCCAGATCTGGAGAATGATAAATAAAAACCAAGCATATAAAATAATATTAATGTTAAAAAAATAAGTTGATTATTTCTGATTTTACTGTGAATAAAATAAAATAAAGCTATTGATAAGGCTAAAAGTAAGGAAGCAGAAAACTCTAATGGATCTGCAAAAAGAGACCCATATCTGGGTAAAACTCCTTGCCTTTCAAAAGTCCAACTCAATTGATAATTTCCAGAGGCTGGAATATCATTAAAATATAAATTAAAATTGGCATATTCTAAAAAAGTATGTAAATGAATTCCAAATAAAGATTCAAATATTGATACAATGCAATAAAAGACAAATAATCCAATTAAAACATTAAATATAATTGGAAGTCTTTGTAATGAAATTTTTCTTTGTCTTCCTAAAAAATAGACTATACCTATTAAAAATAGATTTTTGGAATATAATATTCTTGAAATTAAATCAGCTTCCCCTATTGGTAAAATCAAAAAAAGAAGTATCAATAACATTAAAAAAAACATAAGTTTATCCAATATGGATAAATTCCATTTTTTCTTTAAAAATGAAATAGAAGAACCAAAAAGAGTTATAAAAAAAATTGAATAAAAAAGAAAATCTTTAGAAAATTTAATAAGATTGACTAAAATTTCATTTTCTGAAAATTTATAAATAGTTAATTGAAAATTTGAATAAATAGGAAGAAAAATAATTATATATAATAAAATAGAGTAGACATCTCCATTTAAAGAATTTTTAAAAACTTGAGTGAAAAAATAAAAATAGATGAATAATAAAATTGTAATTAAAATCAAAATTTTTTATTTGTATTAAAAATACACATTATGATTTAATCCCATCAATAACTCCATGCCACATTTTATTTAATTTATGAAATCTTAATCTAACTATAAAATAAAATGAATAAGAGACTATTTTAATAAGTTGAAAAAATATAGCTCCAGTAAAATTAAAATAATTAATGTGTTTTTTAATTAATTTTATATGATTTCTGAAATTATAGTAATGAACTATCGGATTGAGAAACCCCTCTTTTAATTTAGATGAAGTTTTACTTGATCCAGACTCATAATGGTAAATTATACTTCTATTATCTATGCCCAACAAATAGCCTTCATTTTTAATTCTTAAGGACCAATCAGCATCTTCAAAATAAGCAAAAAAAGAATTATCTAATAAACCCACCTCATTAATTACTTTTGATTTTAACATTATACAACATCCCGAAATCCAATCTGAATATTGTTTATTAGAATTAATTGAGTTGATATTTTTTCCTTTATCAATAACTTTTGGCAAACCAAATAGTCTAATAAATTCACCCCCAGCATTCCAAACCTTATTTTTATCATCCATTTGAAGAATTAGAGGCTGTATTGCGCCAAGATTATTTTCATTTTCTAACCTTTCTAAAAGTAAACTTAAAAAATCAGTATTAACTTTTGTGTCATTATTCAGAAGCATCACGTAATCAAAATTTTCTTTTAATGCTTTTGAAATTCCAATATTATTTCCGCCAGTAAATCCAAGATTAGATTCGTTTTTAATAATATCTAAATTTTTAAAATCTTTTCTTAATTGTTCGATTGAAAAATCTATGGAGCCATTGTCGACTAAAATTATTTTAAAGTTAGAATAATTACATTTTTTTAAAGATGTAATGCAGTCAAATGTAAATTTGTAACTATTCCAATTAACTATAATTATAGCAACACTTGGGTTAATCATAATTTTTCCTTTTTTAATAAATAACTATGAATAAAAAAACATATTAGTTCAGATAGAATTAGAGAATAAGCTAAGCCATATCCTCCATAAAAGAAACCACCGATAGTTGAAAAAATAATCATGAAAAAAGCCGAAATCCATATAGCTTTATTCAATAATTTACTTTTTTCGTTCACAAGAATTAAAACTAAATTTCTAAAATTTAACATACTAAAAAAAGGTATAAATCCAAGCAAAATTAAAATATTTTCACTGTAGGAAATAAATTCTCCTGCTAAAATATATATTACCCATTTTGATATAAAAATCAATATAATTCCAAAAAAAAGAGTTGTAATTAAGCCTAAGCTATAAACTTTATTTAAATAATTTAAAAGGTTTTTTTTATTATTAATATTTAATCTTGACGCACTTTGAAGTACTGATTGAACTAGAAAAGTAGGAATCATTCTTATTAAAAGTCCAACTCTTTGAGCTAAAGAAAACTGACCAAGCTCCGAACTAGTTATAAAATTTGATAAAATAATTATCCCACCGTTTACAATAATTTGAGATCCAATGGAAGAAAGAAATAAGTTTAAATTTTGATTTAAAGATTTTATAATATCTTGAAAATTAAATTTAAACCAATAAAATTTTTGTTTACATAGAAGCGTAATCCAAAAAAACAAATATATAATTAACGAAGAAAATCCAAATAGTAGATTGGCTAAATATGCATCATTCTCATCCCTGATAGATATAAAAACAAGTATCAAATAGGTGATTTTTGAACATGCATTTAAAATCATTAAAATGTTTAATTTATCTTTACCTTGTAAATAAAAAAGAGGGAATAATGCTTCGCTAAATAGTATTAATAAAGATGGAAAAAGAATTACCCAATAATTTTTAAAGATCCCTAATAAGTAAAAAGATAAAACGATTAACGAAAAAAGTATTGTTGCAATAAACAATCTTAGAGTAATGACTTGACTTAAAAATTTAAATTTTTCTAAATCATTTTTATAGATGGCTATTTTTTGAGGACCATTTAAATTATAGCCGTAACTGACTATAATTGATAAAAGAATCACTATCGAAAAAGAAAGATTTACAAATCCATACTGACTCTCACCTAATCTTTGAAAAAGAAAAGGGGTTATCAACAGAGTAATTATAATATTTAGACCCTGGTTTAGGGATAAATTTGTGAAGTTTTTAATAAAAATAGATATTAACTTTTTATTCATTTTTAAATTTCCTCAGGATAAATGAATATAAGCTAAAAATTTATAATGAGTTCAAAACTCTTTTAGATGAAATAAATAATACTGTTATGGACAAACCAAGTATTAAGCCATATAATAAAGCTTTTAATAATTTCCATCTTGAATTTTCAAGTGGTAACTCTGGTTTATCAATTATTTGAATAAGCGGCGTTTTGTTCCTATGAGCAACTTTTGCTAATTCTAGTTGTTTTAATAACTCTTGAAATATTGCTCCATTAGTTTGAACATCTATCATAGCCTTTTGATATGGAACTTGACTAACTTTAGTTAAAGGGTTTGGATTTGGAATACTTTGGTCTGTTTCTGCTAACATCATTATTGAAGTGTCTAAAACTATTTTTACACTATCTGCTTGTCTTTGTAATATTTCTAAGTTTAAACCAGTTTTGAGAGTCTTAGTTTTGTTATAAAATTTATTTACTATGTCTACCAAATTTTCATTAAATTTTTTTGCAAGAATTTCGTCTTTGTGATCGAAACCTATCTCCAAAATAGTTGTTTTTCTACTAGGCTTATTGACTATTAAAAAATCTTTTTTAATTATTTTAATTAATTCTTTAACCAAACTATCCTTAATTCTACTAGTGGGTTGTTTAGATCTAAAATCATTAATTTCTACTCCTAAATTTTTCCACTTTTTCTCAAGTCTTTCTGCTTTTATAAATTTTTCAATGATTAAAAAACTCTTGTTTTCGAAATCAACTTCAGACAAAAGAGTTTTTTTTATCATTGAGTTAGATTTATAAAGCTCTTGAATATTATCAATTTGAAATAGACTTGATGCATCAATAAAACTTGATGCATTAATACCCGCTAAAGAAGCCAATGAACTTAAATCTCCCATTGATCCAGCAGAATTTTCATTATCTAAAACAAAAGTTGTTCTAGCATAATGAACAGGGCTAATCAAATAATTCGAAGAGATTGTAAAAAATAGAATAGAAACCGTTCCAAAAATAATTTGATTTGATTTTGAGAACAAAAAAGTAATCCATTCTCTAAATCCTTTTATTAAAAAATTTAAAGAAATTCTTTCTTCTTCAAGATTGTTTTCTTGGATACTCACTTTCAATTAATTTGATTGATTGCTAATATTAATGTAGCTAATCCAGTCGTAAAATTCAATAATTGATTTGCTGCAATTGGATTTTTAAGTTCTTTTTTAGGAACTATAACTTCACATCCAGGTTCTGCTTTGGGGTATATATTAAACAAAAGGAATTTTTTGGTTCTAGCTACATCTCCGTTAGCATATACAACATATGTATCTCCTTTTTTTGCCTTACTATCAAAACCTCCAGATGAATCAATGTAATATTTTAAACTTTTTCCATTTAAAAATCTGACTGTTGTTGGATATAATAGTTCCCCTCTCAATCTAACTGTTTCTAATTTTTTTGGAACTATTATAACATCGCCTTCTTTTAAGAGTAAATCAGATTTTGATCTAGGGGATTTAATAATTGATTCTAAATCAATTCCAATAGCCTCAGATTTTGAGCTAGGAATATTGGCTGAAACGGAATTTCTTTTAACTATTTCATTAATTCTTTCAGTTTTGGCATAGCTACTCAGTTTTTGATTATCATTCCTTTCTATGTCTAGATTTTTAATATCCTCTTCAATTCTTTGCATCAACAAAATTTCAGATTCAGTTAATGAATTTCCATTATCAGTAACTTTCGTCTTTAAATCATTTAAACTTTTAATTTTTTTATCAATATCTGATTTGATTTCAGCAAACTCTGTTAATCTTATGAGAGTAGCTCCCTTTAAATAAGCCATATTTTTGAATCCCCCTGCTCTTTTTAAAAAATCTGATATTCTTTCGTTCTTTGAAGATATTGCATATTTACCTGGGTACATTACTTATCCCTCAATACTTGCATACTGTTGAAGATAAAAATTCGGATTCTTTCTTACTATAATTTGATCAAATGGTTCTATTTCAAAACTTTCACTTCTACTGAGATTATCTAAATTTTTACTTAAATCAATTGTTAAAATTTCAGAAATTTTGTTTTCATTTAATTCATCACTAGGAAGCATTCTATTAATTTCTATTCTTTTTCCTGATGCATTATCATTAAAACCTCCAGCAAGTAAAATTATATCTTGAAGAGAAAGATTTTCAGAAAAAAGAAAAATTCCTGGATTATTTACTTCTCCAGATATTTGAATATATTTTTCTCCACTTAAATCATTAACCGAAAGTATATTAACAATATCTTCTTGTTGTAATTTAAAGGACAAACTATTTAATTCGTCTTTAAGATTAATAGAAATATTAGATGTTGAATAATCAGGGTTAGTCCTAGTTATATATGCTTTATTTAAAAATACATCGCTTTTTAATCCCTCTGCTTTATCTATTAAATCTTTAATGGTCATTTCTTCAGTAATAGAAAATATACCTGGACGATAGACAGCCCCTTTAATAATTACTCTGTTATTATACTTTTCTATTACCTTATCAACTAAATATTTATCTCCTGGTTTAGGTTGAAAAAAATCAAATTGGTCAGAATTTACATCAACGACCTTAAATTTATCATCAATAATTCTAGTTAATTTAATAGCTTTTTTAAAAGCATTTTCAGAAAGTCCCCCAGCGTAAAGCAATAAATCAGATAAGCTTTCACCATCTTTAATTTCAAACTTACCTGGCTTTTTTACTTCTCCTTCAATAATTACCCTATTAGTGTAAGTACCGACAACAATAAGATCATTATTTTCTAACCTAATATTTGATGTTCCATCTCCACTAGTTAAAAATTTATAAACATCTACCGTGTTTATTAATTTATTGTCTCTGTAAAGTTTAATTTCTCTCAAAGTAGCATTCTCAGTAATTCCTCCAGCAATATAAATAGCATTATACATGGTGTTAAAAGCACTAAAATTATATGTTCCAGGAAGGTTAACTTCTCCAACAATATTGACCCTCAAAGCTCTTGGAATTCCAACCGAAATATTAACAAATGTTAGATTTTGATTAATTCCTAAATATATTTTATTTAACCTTGAAATAAGTCTTATTTTAGCATCCTTCAAGGTTAATCCATTTAAATTCACTGGACCTACATTTTCTAAAATAGCATAACCATCTGGACTTACTTCAACTTGATAATAATTTTCAGATTGACCATAAATATCTATAAATAATTTATCCCCAGCTCCAATTACATAATCATTAGGCGTTGGAATGTTTAAATTAGACTGAAATGACAAAAATGTATTACCCATAAAAACATCATAACCAAAAATATCACTTTCAACTTCTCTAAACACCTCCATCGCTTCTTTCCACCTTTTTCTTAATCTAGTTTCCTCCAACGGGGTACTGGCGTTTTCTGCAACTCTAGCAATAGTCTTAGCGGTTTTGAATCTTTTATCTAGCTTTTCTAAATCAGCTTGACTTAAACCTTGAGATTGAGCCATTTTCAATAAATCAAATTCGTTATATCCTTGAGCTGCAGATCTTCTTAACAATAAGTCTATCTGACTTTCATTTAGCTCAGAAAAGTTTACATTTGAAAGATCTGAAAAGCTTTGAGAATACGTATTAAATGAAAAAACAATATATGTTAATAATAGAATAAAGGCTTTAAAAATTTTAAACATTTTAAAATTATTAGGATGACGAATATACTGAAAAACTGTTAAATTAAAGTTTTTTACATTTATTTGGTTTAAAAATTAAATTGATTTTTAATATAATTACATAATCAATAACTTGCACACATGACTAAAAAATCAATTTTATTATTATTAATTCTTTTATCTGGAATTTTAAATGCTCAAAATGATAGTTTATTTAATTCCAAAGTAGAAATTAAATTTAATCTTTTCTCTGCCCTATTACTAATTCCTAATATTGGAATTGAAATTCAATTATCCGAAAAATTTGGATATCAACTTGATACAAGTGCTTCATTTTATGATAATATTGAAGGATCACCTTTTCATTCAACTCAAATTTTTAATGAATTAAGATATTATCCTACATTAAAAGAAGGTAAAAATAAGCGTTCATTTTTTATTGGTACTCATATTGGTTACGGAATGTTTACACTAAAGGTTCCTAAGTTTATAACTTCAATAATTGACACTGAATTGAAAGAAGAAGGTAGTTATCAATCAGGAAGAAACACATATTATGGAATTACTATTGGTAAAAAAATTCCTCTCAAAAATGATAAATTAAATCTTGAGATTTTTGTAGGAGGAGGCACTTCTCAATCAAATTATAAATATTATAATAAGTTAGAAAATAGAGTTTATGGAAACCCTGATGTTGAAAAGGATTTTAACCAAAGCGGAGAAGAGCTTGTTTATAAAGGAGGCGTAATGATAACTTTCAAAATTTAATTATGACACTTTGTATTATTGGACTTGGTTATGTAGGTCTACCGCTATCATTAGCGTTTGGAAAGATTCATAAAGTTATAGGTTACGACTCTTCTTCTAAAAGGGTTCAAGAATTAAATAATTCAAATGATAAAAATGGTGAGTTTTCTAAAAAATCTTTAAATAATAATAAAAATATAAAATTTACAGATAAAATTCCTGATATTAAAGAAGCTAATATTTATATAATTACTGTTCCTACACCTGTTAATAAAAACAAAACACCTAATTTAACCCCACTTATTAATGCAAGTAAGATTGCTGGTAAGAATTTATTAGTAAACGATTTAGTAATATATGAATCTACTGTTTACCCTGGTTGTACAGAAGAAAAGTGTATTCCTGTTCTTGAAAAAAATTCTGGATTAAAATTTAATAAAGATTTTTTTTGTGGATATTCTCCTGAAAGAATAAATCCAGGTGATAAAAAAAGAAAGCTTGAAGATATTGTGAAGGTAACATCAGGTAGTAACAAATCGACTGCCTTAAAGGTTGATAAGCTTTATAAAAAAATCATAAAAGCTGGAACTTACTTAGCTCCATCGATTAAAGTAGCCGAAGCTTCCAAAATAATAGAAAATGTTCAGAGAGATGTAAATATTTCTTTAATGAACGAATTAGCTATCATCTTTAATAAAATCGGGATTGATACCTCAGATGTTTTAAAAGCTTCATCCACTAAATGGAATTTTTTAAATTTTAAACCTGGACTAGTTGGAGGACATTGTATTGGTGTTGATCCATATTATTTAGCTTACAAAGCAAAACAGTTAAATTATACTCCAAACGTAATTCTATCTGGAAGAAAGGTAAATAATAAAATGGGCAAACATATTGCTGATACAATTAATAATATATTTATTAAAAATAATAGAAAAGTTAAAAATTGTAATGCATTAATTTTAGGAGTGACTTTTAAAGAAAACTGTTCAGATTTAAGAAATTCAAGGGTATTTAACTTGTATAAATCTCTTAATAAATTAAAAATTAAAGTGGATATGTTTGATCCCTATGCAGTAAATGAAGAGGTTTTTAAAATTTATAACTTAAGATTAATTGATAAAATTAAAATTAAATATGATATAGTTATTTTGGCTGTAGCTCACGATATTTTTCTAAAAATAGATTTGGTTAAGTTTAAAAAATCAAACGGAATTATTTATGATGTTAAATCTGTTTTGGATAGAAATATAATTACAACAAGATTATAATTATGAAAGGAATTATTTTAGCAGGAGGAAGTGGAACTAGGCTTTATCCTTTAACTAAAGGGCAATCTAAACAGCTATTAGCAATACATGATAAGCCAATGATTTATTATCCTCTATCTGTACTAATGTTAGCCGGAATAAGAGATATTTTAATTATTTCAACCCCACAAGATTTAACCAACTTTAAAAGACTTTTTGAAAACGGAAATCATATTGGTTTAAGAATATCATATAGTGAACAAAAAAATCCAAATGGAATTGCTGAGGCATTTATAATAGGAGAAACCTTTATCGGAGATGACAACGTATGTTTAATACTTGGAGATAATATTTTTTATGGGGGAGGATTTACTAAACTTTTAAGAAAAAGTGTTGAAATAGTTGAAAAATCTAATCAAGCTCTAGTTTTTGGTTATTATGTTGATAACGCTGAAAGATACGGTGTTGTTGAAAATGATAAAAGCGGTAATGTCTTAAGTATTGAAGAAAAGCCAAAATTACCTAAAAGTAATTATGCAGTAGTTGGTCTTTATTTTTATCCAAATTCTGTAATAGATATCTCAAAAAAAATTAATCCTAGTAAAAGAGGTGAACTTGAAATTACAACTGTTAATCAAATTTATCTTCAAAATTATCAGCTAAAAGTTGAACTTTTGGATAAAGATTTTACTTGGCTTGACTCAGGTACCCATGAATCTATGCTAGAAGCTTCAAACTATATTCACACAATAGAAAAGAGAAAAGGAAGAAAAGTCGCTTGTATTGAAGAAATAGCATACGTTTTAGGTTATATATGTGGTGAAGAATTAAAGAATTTGGCCAATCCATTACAAAATAATCAATACGGAAAGTATTTAATAGAAAAGGTTTTAAAAGAAAAATAATGAAATTTAGAGAGGCTAATATTCCAGGGTTAATAATTTGTGAGCCAAAAGTAATAAAAGATAATAGAGGTTTTTTTGCTGAATCATTTAGAAAAGATTTGTTTGAAATTTTTTTAGGTAAAAAAATAGATTTCTGTCAAGAAAATTTATCTGAGTCAAAATATGGCGTTTTAAGAGGATTACATTTTCAGATAGAACCATTTGCGCAATGTAAATTAGTGAGTGTGTTAAAAGGTAAAATATTAGACGTGGCTGTTGATATTAGACAGAATTCTAAATATTACGGTAAAAGTTTTAGTATAGAACTGGATGAATTTAATAATAAACAACTATTTGTACCTAAAGGTTTCGCGCATGGATTTGTGGTAATGTCTGAAACAGCTAGAGTTAGTTATAAAGTAGATAATTATTATAATCCCAAATTTGAGAGAGGTTTTAATTTTAATGATTCAAAATTTGGAATCGACTGGAAAATTAATAAAAAGAATATTATTTTAAATGACAAAGATCAAAATTACTCTTCTTTTGGTGCTAAAAATTTTTTTAATTACAAATGAATAATATTCTTGTTACGGGTTGTAATGGTCAGTTAGGGTCTGAATTTAAAAACCTAACATTTAAATATCCTGAATTTAATTTTTTTTTAAAAGATGTTGAATTAGATATATCGGTTAAAAGTAGAATTGAGAATTTTATTTTGAATAATAAAATTAATATTATTTTAAACACTGCTGCTTACACTGATGTTAATAAAGCAGAGATTGAGAAGCAAAAAGCTAACTCAATTAATTCGTTTGGAGTTAAAAATCTAGTTGAATTGTCTGAAAAATATCAATGTAAATTAATTCATTTTTCAACAGATTATGTCTATCATGGCGTAAGCTCTAAAATTATAGATGAAGGTGCTACCACTAATCCGATTAATCATTATGGAAAATCTAAAAGAGAAGGGGAAGTTTTTATTGAAAAATCTTTTTCAGAGTCTATTATAATTAGAACTTCATGGCTTTACTCTTGCCATGGAAAAAACTTTGTAAATACAATAATGAAAAAAGCCAAAATAGATGATGAAATTAATGTAGTTAACGACCAGTATGGATGTCCTACTTACGCCAAAGATTTAGCGGAAGACACAATGAAAATATTAATTTCTAAATTAAAACTAGATTTTGATGGTAAGATATATAACTATTCTAATTTAGGTTCAACAAATTGGAGTGATTTTGCAAAAGAAATAATAAAATATTCTGAAGTTGAATGTAGAATTCGTGAAATTTCCTCAAAACTCTTGAACTCAAATATAAAAAGACCAAAATATTTAATAACTAATAAAGATAAAATTATAAGTAATTTTAATTTAAATATACCTGTGTGGGAAGACTCATTAAAAACTTATTTGATAAGCCTTAAATAATGAAAAATATTTTAATAACTGGCGGAGCTGGTTTTATTGGATCCCATTTAGTTAAATTTTTTGTTAAGAATTATCCAAAATATAATATCATTAATCTAGATAATCTTACATATGCGAGCAACCTAAATAATTTGAGAGAGGTTGAAAATAAGCCCAACTATAAATTCATTAAACAAGATATTTGTAATTATCAAAAAATTGTAGAAATTTTAAAAAAGCATAAAATTGATTCAATTATAAATTTTGCAGCAGAATCGCATGTAGACAAATCAATTGAAGATCCTTTTTCTTTTGCCAAAACCAATGTTTTGGGGACTCTCTCATTATTACAGGCATGTAAAAATTATTGGAAAAATAAATTGGGCAATAAACTTTTTTACCACATTTCTACAGACGAAGTCTACGGAAGTTTAGGAGAAAGGGGGCTTTTCACTGAAAATAGCCCTTATGAACCTCACTCTCCTTACTCTGCATCAAAAGCATCTTCAGATCATTTTGTGAGATCTTTTAAAGACACCTATCAGTTTCCAACTGTAATATCAAATTGTTCAAATA